>Ga0315277_10000816_pt1 | contig 48066 bp, 36 predicted proteins | sample YL17G05_15_MG_FD_203695 | JGI IMG/M metagenome (GOLD analysis project Ga0315277, IMG submission 203695) | Sediment microbial communities from Yellowstone Lake, YNP, Wyoming, USA - YL17G05_15 | ecosystem: Environmental > Aquatic > Freshwater > Lake > Sediment | place: USA: Wyoming | collected... | reverse complement strand
CGGGCGATAGCGAAGGGGATTTCAAAAACACGCGCCCACAGGACTGGATCAACGACTCCTGGAGCGTAATCGAGGATTTCCACAGCATGACCCCTCTTCGTAGCCTCGTCTTGATGGGCCTTCGTTTAGGGGCCAACATCGCCGCGCACACCGCTTGTGCCCTGCCCGATAACCTTCGTCCAGCTGCCCTGGTGCTCTGGGAACCGATCCTCGACACGGCGAGGTACATCCGTCATTTGACCTGGATTAGCCGCAACCCAAGGCATGGTGGGGAGGTCGATTGCTTTGGATGGCCCATGACGCAGTCTTGTCTCGAAGAGATCGAAACGGCTCTCCCCATGGAACGCTCGCACATCGAAGGGGTGTCTTTTGTGGCGAATGTCTCAACACGAGCCCGTCTTTCCCGCGACTTCGAGAAGCTCCGTCCGCTCCCGCGCCCGAAATCGCGTGTTGCTCACGTTCGATCCCGTTCCTTCTGGGAACTCGTGGGCGAATCTTCGTGCGATCCGCTGATCGCCGAAACCCTCGGTTGGCTAGCCCATCTCGAACTCGGTTGTGAGGAACCTGGATGATGATGCAGACTGTTACGATTTCAGCGTCCTCCGGGTTTTTCCTGCGCGGTGTTCTGCACCACCCCCCGGCAGCGGAGACGCTTCAAAGAGAAGCCGCGATCCTGCTCACCGGGCTTGTCGGGACACGGGTCGGTCCACACCGCATGCTTTTCGATTTGGCGGAACGCCTGGCAGCTTCCGGCATCCCCGCTCTGCGCTGCGATCTAACGGGCGGAGGCTACAGCGACGGCGAGGCGGCATCTACGCGGTTTGACACACTCGTCCACGATGCGCTCGATCTGATTGCTTACCTTGCAGAGACCCTGGGAGCGGAGTCCTTTCTGGTCGCGGGGATTTGCCGTGGAGCCCGTGTCGCCCTAGCCGCCGCTCTGGCCGACCGGCGGGTTCGCCATCTCGCTCTGCTGTCCTGCCCGCGGTTCCGCGAAGAATCCCTCGAGGGCAAGGCTGCTCGCCGTCGTCGCAGTCACCTTAGGACATACCTCCGAAAACTGGCTTCTTTCGGGTGGTTGCCCCGTCTCTTAAGGGGCGATCTCAACTTCCGTCTGATCGGCAAGGCCTTGATTGATCCGATCGACCTGGACACACTAAACAGGTTTGACGCTCTCGATTCAGGAGTCTATGATGTGGGTCATCTGGCGGCCCGAACGCTTTTTCTCTATGGTGAAAACGACCCCGATCTCGAAGACTCGATCGCATACTACCGAGAGCGCCTGGGACGAGAACCGGCCTCACATGGGGATTTCCACGTGATTCCCGAGGCCGATGCGGGATTCTACGCCCAACGCTGGCACCAAGCCGTTTTGGAGTCGTTTGAGGAATGGTGGGAGGGCCGGCCGCGTGAATGAGAGAGTTAGACTTCTTCTTAGGGCTGCGAGGAAACCGGATGTCGGCTTTCTTCTAGCGCTTTTCCTGCTCGCTCTCGCTCTGCGCTGCCTGCGGACCGGCCTCATGGAGTTTAAGCACGATGAAGCGGCCGGGTGGCTAATGGCACACGGCCTCAGAGCCGGGATCCATTTCCCATCCACGGGGCTTTTCTCCAGCAAAGGGGTGGAAAACTTCCCCCTCTTTATCTACATTCTGACGGCGTTTCAGACGGTTTTTCGCAGGCCGGACATGGTGGTATGGCCCATCGCGTTTCTGAACAGTCTGGCCATTTTGCCGATCTTCTCCGCGACGCGAAAACTGTTCGACCGGCGGACCGCCTGGCTCACGTGCATCATGTACTCCTTTGCCCCGGCGTCGGTCTTCTTCTCGCGCAAAATCTGGGCCCAGGACATGCTTCCCTTCTGGGCATCGGTTATGTTCTGGCTGACCGTTGGTCTGATGGAAGGGGATCGAGAAAAGAGAAGCGGGCCGAGGCGTTTTCTGCTGGGTTTCATGGCGGTCACGGCTTTCCAGATTCATCTTTCCAGTCTGTTTCTCTTGCCCGCATTTCTGGTTATTGTCTGTCTCTACCGGGAGCGATTCCGGCCCTTCCTGCCGCTTTGTCTGGGCATCCTGGGCGGACTGATTCCCGCCATTCCCTACTTTGTCCACGTGATTCCGAAACTGGACGAGGTGGCAGGAATTCTTCACGAGGAGGTCGGCGGCGGTCTCCGGTTTCGGCTGAAGGAACTCGTTCTCTTTTTCGTTCGACAAACTTCCGACGAAGGGCTTCCGGCTTTGCTCGGCCCGGATTACCATCGTTTCCTCTCCTCTGTTCCCATGTACAATCTCCTCAGGCACGTGCTGAGCGCCCTGGTGGTGGCGGGCGCCGGAATCTGTGCCGCGCGGATTGTCCGAGGCGGGGAGAGGGAGCGGCGGGCAGGAGTGCTACTGCTGCTTCTCATGGGGGTCCCACTCGTCCTTCTCGCGCTTTCTCGAATCGCCCTTTTCCCCTCGTACTTTCTGATCTTCTGCCCGCTGCCCTTCCTTCTTGCCGCCCTGGCGGTGGTAACCGGGGCGGAGATTCTGGCCAGGCCCATCCATCCCGCCGCAATGCGCCTTGTTCTCATCGGATGCGCGGCCTTTCTGCTGATCGGTCACCTGGCATATCACGTCCAGTTTCTGCGCCTCATTAAAGAGCATGGCGGAACGCGCGGAGACTACGGCATCTGCTTTGCGGAGACCCTGCGCGCCGCCCGCTGGCTGAAGGAAAGACGCGTCTCCCCAGGTTCTCTTCGGCCGGAGGATCTGCCACTCAGCGTCGCCCTTCTGACACTAGACGAAAACCAAGAACGAGGAAAAGGCGAACAAGAACGAGGAAAGGACGAGCCCGGCCATTCATCTGAACGTCCAGCATCCCAGCACCAGGATTCCCAGTCTTCGGGATTCCTCCTCGTCAATCGTCTTGTTTATCCCGTCCTGGATGCAGAGTCCGCACAATGGCTCCTGGAGGAAAGCAAGGCATACTATCTCCTCGAGCCTCCTTTGGGCCGCTTGGGCGAACTCCAGGTGAGGTATCCCGCCCAGGTTCTGACGTCCCGCCAAGCTGCGGAAGCCCGCGATCTGCTGAAGGTGGCGGTCAGGCTTTCGTCCCGTGAACGATAGCCCTCGGAGATTGAAGATGCGGAGCAGGAGGATGGTAACATTGCCGCTCGTGGTCGTCCTGCAGGGATCTTGCCGCTCCCGACACCGCGGCAGCAAGACAGGAGAACCGGTTTGACAGGGAAACCAGAAGACCGCCTGGACTTGCGGAAATGCCTCGCGGGGGATAGCCGCGCGTGGGACGGCTTTTGCCAGCGCTTCACGCCCCTCGTCTATTCCGTCGTCCGCCGCATCCTTTGCCGCGGCCACAGCGGCCGCGCCAACGTCGCCCCAGAGGACGTCGAGGAAATCGTCCAGGAGGTCTTTCTCCGCCTCGTGAAAGACGACTCCCGGCTTCTCAGGAGCTTTGATCCGGACAAGGGCAAAACAAGCACATGGCTCTCCCGTATTGCGGAAAACGCGGCTAGGGACGTCTTGCGCAAGCCTGTCATCGCCACGCTCCCTCTCGAGAAAGCCGCGGAAACTCCCTCGAAGCCCAGCCTTTCGCGCCAGGCGCTTGAGATTCCCGAAGGAATCCTCTCTCCCAGAGAGAAGGAAACCCTCGATCTCCTCTTTGTGGAAGGACTCACCGTACAGGAAGCGGCGGAACGGATCGGTGTCGCCCCCCAGACGGTTTCTGGCCATAAGTACCGCGCAATCAACAAGTTGCGCCTCTATCTCGCTTCCCGCCCAGAGGAATGATGTCGTTTTTTTCACTTTTTTTCATCCCGCCCTAGAGATTTGCGCCGTTTTTTACGTATACCATAGTAGGAGATTGTCGCGTGACCGAAGATCTGACACCCCAACAGAACGAGGAACTGAGGCGCCTCTATCTGCGTTATCGGGCGGAGGAGCGCCGCGCCGCGGCGTCGCCCTGCCCCGATCCCATGCTGATGGCCTCCTACATAGACGGCATGGCCACGCCGGACGAGGTGGCGCGGGTCGAGGAGCATCTGCTCCACTGTGTGGACTGCCGCGAGGGGGTCGCCGACATCCGGGAGATGCTCGCGAACCCCGTCGAACCTGAGCCTGTGGCGCCGGCAATGCTCGAAAGGCTCAAGACCGTCGTGCTCCGGGCGGTTGAAGAGGAGAACCGGAGGAAGCGGGAGTCGCGCAAGTCTTTCCAAATCAATCCGGCAGAGGCGCGCCGCCAGCCCGGCCCCTCCAGCCCCGAAGGCCTTGCGGGTTGGTTCCCGTGGCGGAGCTGCGGTCCGGAGTCCGCCCAAACTCGACCCCGGTTCCGCATTCGCTATCTGGCGGCCGCGTGTTTCCTGCTCTTGGCGCTTCCAGCCCTGGCTTACCTGGTTCCTCTGGCTTGGAAGGCGGTCTTCGCTCCGGCGCCTTCTTCTCAGAGCGACACTATCTCGACCACCCCAGGCGCTTGCACTCCCCGCGAGGTTGGACCATTCGTTTCGGCGAAAGGGAAAACGCCCGCCACTGCGGAAACACCGCGCGACAAGCGAATTCCCTTGACGCCGCTTCGGGCATGGTCACCGACCCTCGATCCGGCATTGAAAAGAGCCATCGGGGACTTCGCGGTCAAAGCCGAAGTCGAGGCGATGCTGCCCCGCACCGAGGCCGCCTACGAAGCCTGGGCGCGCAAGGAATACCCCCACGTCCTGTGGCTCTACGACGTGCTGACACGGCCCGAATACGGCATTTGCTGGAACGGCGACCCCGTCAACGTCCCCGCGTGGGCCACGCGGCTCTACGCCGGCACGCCCCCCGAGAGCCGCCCCAAGGGCTGGGGTGCCCTTCTCATCTACTCCGGCGAGATTCTCCGGTTTGACTACCCAACCGCGCTCGGCGAACTCAACGTCAAGCCGCGCATCGAGGCGGTCCAACTCGCCGCCGCCGTGGCCGGATTCGAGGCCGAGTTGTCCCCGGTCGAACGCGGGGAAGGAGTTGGACGCGCGGGAGGAATCAGTTTGCCGGGACTGGCCTGGGCGGGCAAGAACACCGCAGATGCGGACTTATCAAGGCTCCGTTTGACGCGGTCCGGCGCGCGATCCTGTCCGCGGTTCTTGCCCGAGGAGGAAAAGGACATACTGGACGGCTATGCGGCGGAGATTGCCCAGAGCCCGGCCCAGGCCAGATCCGTTTTGGTTTACCTCCTTATCTCCAGCACGATCGCGAAGGAAGCGGCAGTCGCCGCAGAGCAGAGGAGTTTGGAGTATCTTGCAGACCAGACTTTTGAGTGCCTGGAGCGCCTGATGTCGCGCGGAGAACCGGGCGATGCGGGCTGCCCGGCCGATCTTCTGCGCTCAGACCTGGAGCGAGTGCTTTGGCAAAGGAAGGAGGTAAAGGCCGGTTTGGCGCCATAGGGGCTTGGCGGTATGGAAACGCCGTGGCGTTGTAGGGGCGACGCGGTGTCCCCAGAATTAGATCAGTTGCTGTTTTTGAAGGAGGATTGCATGGCATTGGGGGCTGATTTGAAGGCGAATACTGACACTCGGTATAGCCGAAGAGTGAGGGTGAAAACGCTTCTCACGAGAGCACTTGTCTGTGCCACCCTGGTGATTGCAGGGTGGGTCTTACTTTCTTGCGGGAAGAGAGAAGGGGCCGCCATCGCTCTGTCAAAAACGGAGTTTCATTTTGGGGCTGTGCCGCAATTTGAGAAGTGTTCAGCGGACCTGGAGATAGGAAACCGTGGGATGAAAGATCTGATAATCTCCAACGTAAAGGGATCGTGTCAATGCACTCGAGCGTTTCCGTCTGAAATGGTGATTGCCCCACGTCAGAGCCGCAAGGTGCCACTCGCCTTCGACACAGGTCAACTTATTGGCAAGCAGAAGAAAACTCTGTATTTCGAAACCAATGACCCGGCCCATCACCAGATGGTGGTGAATCTCTGGATGGACGTCAAGCCGCGGGTGAAAATCTTTCCTGATCCCCTGAATTTCAGGTACTCGGAACCGCAACTCAAAGATGCCAGATTACGACGTCTGTTTGTCCGTGGCCCTGATTGGTCTTTTCGAATTGCCAGCGTGAAACCGCAGGGCGGCAATTTGGCAGTCGAGAGCGTTAGTAAGATGGAGAGCAAGGCTCCCTTGTATACGATTACCGTTCGGTTGCTCGATGCCGAAATATCGGGCAAGAAATCCGAGGATTTGATAATATCCACAAATGCTAGAACCAGTCCTGACATCAAGGTGACCGTTATATGGTGATCCATGAGCGTGACTTTCGCATGCCAGACTGCCGAATGAAAGGAGGTGATGCAATCACATTAGTAACGCAAAGAAGGGGTGTCCATCCACACCGATAATTAATCGTGAAAGGAGATATCACCATGAGACAATGGAAATCGGTAATGGTTGCGGTGACGGTCATCGGGGCGTTTACCTTCCTTTGCTCCTCCTGGAGCGCAACACGCACACCGGTGCGGGAGTTGACCGCGCGGGAAACAAAAGCGCTTTACGGAGGCACGGGGGCCTGTCAGTTCTGCTGGACAACATCCGGGGATTGTATACATCCTGATGCCTGTCCAGGCTGCGGACCAAGTTGCTGGGTCTGTCCGAATGCCGGCTTCAAGGCTTGCCTGAACCAGAATCCCGCTCCCGGATGCACAGACACTACCCCCCAATGCCCGTGGGGAATTGAAGGACACTGCGTGGGTCCAACTTGCACTAAGGATCTGGACAAGGATTGCGGATCCATGAAGGATTGTTCCAATTGGTGAGGGTTGCGGTCACGCATCGGCCCATAGCTGGGGGGTTCCCCAGCTATGGGCCACAGTTCAGTGGAAAGGGTGTAACCATGATATTACGATCGTTTTTTTGCCTTTTCCTCTCCTCCTTTGTTCTTTTGGCATCTGGACAGTCCTCTCCAGTGTTTGAAGAGATCGTTCGGAAGTATCTTGCCGCGTGCAAGGCAATTCGAACCTACGACACTCGTTTCACGGAGGACCCTGTTTTCAGTAATCCTCCAAAGCCTGGACAGATTGACGACATCAAATCATATACACAAATTGCTTCCGACGAAAAGTTGTTTCGGAGCAAGACTTTCATCAATCGGCGCAGCAAGGAGGTTGAGCAGCATTTTGCGGAGATATTCAATGGCGAATATCAATATGTGATGAGGCCACCCAAGTGGGAAAAGGGAAAACCGGAACTCAGCATCCTAGACAAGAAATCCTTCGAACCGTTGATGGGACCCGAGCAAGTCTATAAAAAAGTTGCTGGTCTCGATCAAATCACGTTTGACCAGATATTTTCCGTCATGAGTGAGCCAAAGGTTGTTCCGGAGAAGGACTCCTTCCTGATTATAGGGACATTCGATATCTCGAAAGATCGCAACGGGGATCCCTATCCGGTTAAGGGGACTCTGGTTGAGTTGAAGGTATGGATATCCCGGGAGATTTACTTGCCGATAAAATACGAGTTCTCTTCGATGAGTGGCAAAACTCAAATCACACAAACCGTCTCGGACATTGAGTACCGGCGCTTCGGCGATGCGTTTTTCCCCGTGTCCGCGAAACGTTACATCCCTAGTTTTGGAGTTGTCCACCACTACCAGGCGGATGTCGAGCACACTAGGGTTAATGTGGATATTCCCGCTGAGACATTTGTCCCGAAACTCGAACCCGGAACGTTCGTTTGGGACTATGTCATGAACACGCAGTATCTCTTTATGCCGGAGTCTCTGGTTGATTTAACTCTCAACCAGGCGGTGGTAAAACGGGTCCAGCAATCAGATGCAAACACGACCCCTTCACACGAGAAGAAAGAGCGTTCGAGCGAAGTGCGCACGGAAGAGTCGGGCAAAAGCGTCACGCCTGTCATTTCTCCGCAGCAGGCCCCCGATGAGAGAAAGATGTGGAAGTTGTTCTTGTCTGTTGGATTGGGGTGCGGAGCGGCGGTTCTGTTGCTCCTCCTTCTCTGGAGGAGAAAACAAGCGTAGGGGGTGGCGGGATAAATGGTAAATGCGACGAAGAGGAGAATGGTGTGGGGTTCTGTCTTTGTCTTTGTGGTCATTTGCGTTGTATCGGCCATTTTCGCGGGGCGTGCGATTCTGCGCACTGGTTACGCTGACGTTGATTCAGAACCTGAGGAATTACCTGGTTTGGAGGTAAATCCACCCCATCTGTATTACGTTCCAGGGCACGAGTGCTTTCGGAGAAGGAGCGACATTGAAAGCATATATGGCAGGCAATGCGGTGTCATCTGTCTTGGCTATCTCCTCAAAAGCGTTGGTAAGGATATTTGCTATCCAGATCTCCTGTCGTGTTTTCATGTTGGAGAACAAGGAGTGTCAGTGGCCTCGATATGTGAGGTTGCAGGAAGGCATGGGATTGATCTTAAGGGACTTGAAGTTGATATGAAGTACTTGAGGAATATGGCCGACATTCCAGCGATTCTGCTCTGTAGGAACAAGAAAGGCGGTGAACACTTCGTTCTCTATCTTGGCCTTGACAAGGATAACAAGATGGTAATTCTAGATCCCTTCCGCATACTCTCGTCCCAAGGGCCACAGTACTGGGAACAAGAGATGTTTTCCAAAACATGGGATGGAGTCATCATTGAAAGAGACGATCAGGCCCCCCGTCAGATTCGCAGTCGATAGTCTCTGTCATTGGAAAGCGGTGTGTCAAGGACTGTCAGCGAAGATCCTTTCTGATTTGGTGAGAAAAGGTTGGGTGCTGATCGCTTTTTCTAGAAGGCGTACCTTCTGAAGGGATCGGAATTCAGACGATACTGAGAGAAACCGAGAGCGTTTGGGATTGGTGATTCTGGTTTCTTGTACTAGGCTGGCGCGGACGGAAACCGATGGTTGTCCGGATGTACGTGCTTCTCACCTTTCTTTTGGCGGTCTCCTTTGTCCTGTCGTCCGTTCTGAAGGCCCTGGATTGGACCGCGTTTGCCGTGCAGGTGTCTTACTATGGCATCGTACGCGAGCCGTCGGCGGTGAAGGGGATCGCACTGGGGCTGATCGGGATCGAGGCGGCGCTGGGGATGGCGCTGTTGCTGCGGCTGGCGCTCCGGCGCGCGACGCTCCCGGCGACGTTCGCGCTGCTGGCGGGGTTCACAGCACTGCTGGCCTGGGCGTGGGCGTTCCGCGACCTCAAGAACTGCGGCTGCTTCGGCAAGTTCCTCCCGATGACGCCACCCGAGGCGATCCTCAAGAACGTCGTCATGATGGCGATGGTGGCTTTCGCGTGGCATGGGTTGCGGAATAAGGACAGCGCGATCAGCGCCAGCGCGAACGCGACCGCGTCAATCACAGCCGCCCGCGCCACTACAGACGGAGCCCTGTCCCCCACCGGCGGCGGTCTCTCTTGTTCGCCGGAGTCCGCCGCGTTAGAGCCTTCCGCGGCGCAGATCTCCGTCCGCCCCGCCCGGAGCAACGGTTTCGCCCTGCGCAGACACTACGTCTGGCGGTTGAGCGTCTCCGCGGCTGCGGCTGTGGCGGCGATGGCGTTCGCCGTGCTGAACCCCTTCAACGGCGGCAGCGAAGCGGCGGCTCTGAGAATGGGCGGGAGCGCCTCGGCCGGCAGCAACAAGTTCGCGGCGTATCCGGCGGATTGGGAGGGCAAACGCCTGGACCTCGCGAAGGGCCTGTACGTGGTAGCGATGCTCAGCGACTCGTGCGAACACTGCGCCGAGATCGTGGACGGGCTGAACCGTCTTTCTCAGAAACCGGATTTTCCGCCGATTGTGGGCCTGATCCTGGGCGAGGAGGACACCTTGAAGAGTTTCCGGCAGACCTACCGGCCGCGTTTCGCCACGCGTCTGATCCCGGTGTTGGAGTTCTTCGACCTGATCGGCGACGCCCCGCCCCGGTTCTACGTTCTGAGGGACGGCAAATCCCTCAAGTACTGGGACGAGAACCTTCCCGCCGAGGCCGCCTTCCGCGAGGCGCTTCCGGCATTACCTCCCGCGAAGTAGGGGAAGAACGGGCATTCCAACACGATGCCGGCTTCTTTGGCTGATTCTCTTGGCCTTCTCTATTATCGCCCCTCCTGAGTGAGGGAGGTAGTTTCTTGAATATCTCCTGTTGCCTTCCAACCTCGGTATTCGCTAATATGTCCTGGTGTGACAGTGCGGTTGCCTCGTTCATCCTGTGTTTGTCAGGATGAGGGTTGGGTGCGGTTGCCAGCTTCAGGCGATCTGAGGGACCGGGGGTTGTGAGACGCCTCTCCGCAAGAGGTCGTTCACTGCTTGGCCGAAGACCGGTGATATTTCGCCGGGTCAAGACCACAGTGGCAGGAGTGAGAATATGCGAACCACATACTTGAAGAAAACGGTGCGGATTGTGTTGTGGCTACTTTTGGCCGGACTCTCGTGGGTCCATGCTGCCGCGCAGGCCCAGGATTCCGCGAAAGGGCAAGGCCCCGCGATCCGGTTCGAGGAAGCAGAGTTCGACTTCGGGCTTCTTCCGCCGGGAAAGGCGGCCACGCTCACGCATGAGTTTGTCTTCCGCAATACCGGAGACCAGCCCCTGAAGATTCTCTCGATTGGGCAGTCCTGCAGAACCGACGCCCAATGTCCCGTCAAATCCCTTTCCGCGGGTGCTTCCTCCACCATCCGAGTCAATACGATCCTCCCGGCGGAATACACCACGAGCGAGCAGTTTAGCCGACAGATCAGCGTACAGACCAATGATCCGATCCATGGCTCCGTCGAACTCAGGACCAAAGCTCGGTTCGCCTTCTCCCTCAAATGGGAGCCGGCCCTCATTGATTTGGGGCGCTTTGCTCCGGGCCAGAGCGGAGGAACTACCGTCACCGTCGAGTCGCGGACCGATTCTCCATACAAGATCAAGCAATGCATCTGGAACAAAAAGTTGTTCGCCGTGGAGGAAAGGAATGTCGCAGCTGGGCCGGGCTCAGTTGAGGCGTCAGGGGCGAAGGGAAATGCGGCAAGGGCTGTTCCCGGCCAGGACAGGAGCCCCGCTGCATCCAAGCCGCGTAAAACCCAGATATGTATGCGCGTTCTCCCCGACGCCCCGGAAGGGTCCTTTGTGGACATTCTCGTCCTAAGAACGGATCGTTCCGACATCCCTGAGATCAGAATACCCGTTTCGGGGCACGTGATGCGAAGCCTGGCAGTCGAGCCTGAGGAAATATTCTGGGGCATCCTTCGTGAAGCCAAGGTAGTGGAAAAGGACATCCGGATCGTGACGCAAGACCCGAATTTCCTGGTCATAGACGCTGTCTGCGGAGTTCCGGGGATCCAGGCGCAGATTCATAAGGAGAAAAGCGGCTATCGCGTGCGCGTCTCATTCGATCCAACTCGGGCCAGCGGCCCCATCGAAGGGGACCTCAGAATCCGCACAAAATCGCCCTCGGAGGGTGAGATCAAGATCCCTATCAGAGGGCTTGTCAAGATCGCTGCCAAGGCAACAGGAAAATGATGGAGACAAACCGGAGTCCCCGGAAGGAAATCCTCCTTTCTTCCGCCGCCTTGGTGCTGATGACAGTTCTCCTCAAGATTCTTGGCTTTGGGGAGAAGCGTGTTCTGACGCACTTCCTGGGAGGGGGGGACGATCTTGACGTATTCTTTGCCGCCTTCAAGATCAGCGTTGTCACCTATTTTGTCTTGCGCGGAATCCTTCGGCCCGCCGTGATTCCTCTGCTTGTCAGGGCCAAGAACGAATCGCCTGAGAAAGCGCGGAATCTTGGTTTTTCCTTAGCCTTGGTCACGGTGCTGGCGATTGGGGGGCTTACCTTTGCGGGAGAGATATTCACCCCAAAACTGGTGAGCCTCTTTGCCGAGGGGTTTCCCGCGGAGAAGCAACTGCGTTGCGTTCAGACGACGAGGTGGCTCTTGCCTGCGTCTATTGCGATGAGCCTGAGCCAACTTCTGGCCATTTCTCTTCAGGTTCAGAAACGGTTTGTCTCCGCGGCGCTCGGGGAATGCATCCAGAAGGGCGCTTTCATTGTCGCTGTCGCAATTTGGCTTATTCCGTTCGGCCCTCGGGGATTGGCCGGCGCCTGTTGGACGGGTTGTCTCTGTATGTTCGCCTACTACGTCATTACCCATGTCGGCGCGTTCCATCTTCGAGGAAGGCTGTCCTTTTCGGGACAGGGGATGGTTCAAACATCTCACCTAGCCTGGCCTTTGGTTGTTGGGAGCTTGGTCAGCCAGGCGGGACGCCTGGTTCAGAACCGTTTTGCGTCCACCCTCGATTCAGGTTCTGTCACCGCCCTGACCCTTGCCCAAACAACGGTGGATCTGCCGCTTATTCTTGTTCCGTTGTCCCTCTCTATTGTCCTTTTCCCGTACTTCTCGGAGTTTTCCGACCGCAAAGAGATGGAGCGCTCTTTTCGGTATCTCTCCCAAGCCGCGCGCTTCCTCCTGATCACCTTCGCCCCCGTGACCGTCTGCGCGTATCTGTTCCGGGAGCCGATCGCCGCCCTTCTTTGGAAGAGCGGGAAACTCACAGAAGAATCCATTCGCCTTACTTCCGATGCCCTTGCTGGGTTTGTGCCAGGTTTGCCGTTCATGGCCCTGGAAATGGTGTTCATGGTGTACTTCTATGCTCACAGACGCATGGTTCTCGCCATGGTGTGTGGCCTGGTTTCGACCGGGCTTGCGCTTGCTTTTCTACCCTTTATGACGCAGCGTTTCCAACTCGCCGGTGTCAGCGCCTTCTTACCGTTGGCCCGCGCCGTGAAGATAGGATTGCTGATCTGGTGCCTCCGGTTCCTGGATGCGCGTGTGCCGTGGGGGCGCTGTGCCGTTTTCCTCGCCAAACTGGCGGGAGCGGTCCTGCTTGCCCTGGCTGTCCACGGACTCGTCTCTATCTATCTTCTTCCGGCCGTGGTGTTTTATCAGCGATATCCTTTGATAGCGTGCGCTGTCTCCAACACCGTTCTTCTCGGTGTGTACGTGGTCGGCCTGAAACTGGTCGGCCTGCGAGAATATGCGCAGATAATGGACGCGATCGGGAAGACCTTCCGCAGAGTATCGCGCGAGTCTTCCTAGCAATGCGGGGGTAATCCGTTTCGTGAGGGTCTTGTGAAATGCGCCTCAAGTCTTTCAGCGTCCATATCTGTCTATCCCTGTCTATTTCTGGCCTAAGGAAACCCCCCGGAAAGGCCGATTTCGCAAGACCCTCACAAAGTCGAAAAAAGTAAGAAAGTCGAAAAAAAGCTTGACATACATCCTCGCCTCGATAAGAATAAAGCTGAGTTTTGGTTTAGATCGTAAAGTCGTTTATTGTGATGTGTAGCGAGTTGTTCTGTGTAAAAAAAGAAAAAGAGGGACCCACTCCGCCAAGCGGGAGGCTGTTACTTGATGAAATCCGGGAGGGGAACTTGGTTTTTGCTATGGCGCGCAGGCATATGCCTCTGCGGAAGTGTGTTGTGCATCGGTCTGGTAGTGTGGGCGGTCCACCGTGCGAGCGTTAATGGACCGCCAACCGGATTCTCCGTGCGGGGGACAAAGGACAGCATCACCGCGTCGGGGGCAGAGCTTTCCAGCGGCAGCGTCAAAGGCGGATCTGTGAATTCCAACGGCAATAAGAGCGGAAGCAGGCAACCTGAGGTGGCAAACCCTGAGAAGCGTGAGTTGGAGGTTTTCATGGACAAGATTATCAAATCCCCCCCAATCCCAGCACCTCCAGTGCCCGATATTAAGCCCTTGCCGTCTCACGATCCCGTAGAGATTCGGACGACCGGTGACCAAGCCATGACTGTTGAGTATGACATTTTCAGTGCGAATGATGAGGTCATTTTACAGGGCCTTCAGACACTTTCGATTGTACCCGAAAAAAAAGAAGAGGAAAGTGTTCGCCATTGGCGTTTTGGTCGGATCGTTTGGCTGAACACGCATCTGCGACAGAGGCGGGGAGAATGGAATGTCATAGCATTACCTTCTGAGTCTTCCGTTGTAACCAGTGTGGGACTCTATGAGCCGAGTGGTCGGAAGATCCAGAACAAAGGCGGAGATGCGTCTGAGTCAGCGCCGCCTCCCCGTACAACCATCCACACACCGATGAAGCATCCGTCTTTCATATTAACCAATTATTCATTCCCCTACTTTCCCGAGCACGCGGTTGAACAAGGAAAGAAATGGCTTTCCTGTGAATTGTACCGTAACACCGAAGGCAAAGAGGAAAATGAAGCGGAATTCCAATGCGTCGGTTTCGCCGTTGTCCAAGGCGTGAAAACAGCCATCATCAAGAAAAGAACTCTCGCCGCCGAACTCTCGCCTGAAACATGCACTTATTATGTGTCTCTGGCAGACGGGTTAATTGAGTATATGGAGTACGAGTTTAGACGAATCTGTGTTGAGGAAAACGAGGACTTTCGCTCCATGTTATATCTGAAACGTCGACGTTAAGCAGCCGCATCTGGTTATAAGTATATGAAAAGCGCTTTGGCGCGCCGAAAAAGAGAGGAACAATAAGAACTGGCCAGTTTCCCCCACTGAACACAAGTGGGGGTACTACATACGACACGAAGGGAGAACTATCATGGCTATGTCTCTTGTTGAAGACGGTATTCTTGTTGATGACGAAATCATCATTGAGGGAATGGGTGCCTGCGGCATGCCCTTGGGAATAGGATCCGCAGATCTCCGCGACGATGAAATGCCCGGGCTGGTACTATGTCCCCTATGCACCAGAGAGTGTGGTGGCGCTCCCCCAGCCTGTGAATCTATGAACCTGGGGGTGATATCTATTAACTGCGAGTAAGTATTCGTGGGCGGTCAGCGGCACCACGCATTTGCATGTGAGCTGGTCGTCAACTCTCCTTGATTCACGAGGGGGGAGGCTGGCTTTTAGGACATGTGGCGCCTGTCCCCAAAGCATCGAAGTACATACAAAGCAGCCCGGTAGGTTTGGGCATAGAGAGTTCTAAAACGTGTTCTCCAGGCCACAGTCCTTGACCTTAACCTCCTGTCCAAGAAAGGGAGGAACTGCTAGAAGCGTGTTTTGTCATCCAATACTGACCACAAAACGTAGTGACTTGTCTGGCCTCGGGATCAGGAATTCTGGATTCTCATGAGCATTCGATGGTCTGCTATCACTGTGTTCCATACTCATTTTGGGCAAGAATGGTGCGAAATGTTGAATACTCCCGTATACATCAATTCTCACTTCTGAAGGAGACAAAGATTAGTGGATAGTAAGGTTCTCGCCAAGTTGCCTGCAATCAAAATGGACTGGCTTCCAGGCCAAATCAGGATCGCGGGACCAGAAGGCGTTGATCGCGTTTTGGTAGTGGAGCCTTTTGAGAAATGGACGGTACTGGAAAGTGATCTCCTCGCCAACGTTGATCGTGTCTTGGAGGCAGGGAGTTTCAGACAATGGATAAGCGGAGCGCATGTTGATGATGTAACTCGAAAGAAGACGCTGAGAGGAATCGTCAGTCTCCTTAAATCGGGATTCCTTCGCCCCGTAGATCCTGAAGGGCAAGCATGGCTGGAATCGATGACCCCATACGAACTGACTACGAAAAATGTAAAGCGACGACGCTTGGCTGCCCGCCCTTCGCAACGGAAGTTTTGCGAGATTCTTGTAACAAAGGCGTGTAACTTGCGGTGTCCGTATTGTTCTGTTCCTACAGAGGGTCTTTCGGGACCGACGTTTATGTCTCTCGAAACAGCGCGCAAGGTCGCCGGTTTTCTTCGCGCCTCGCCGTTTGAGTTTCATATTACCATTACGGGTGGGGAACCACTCCTGCATCCTGATCTGCCTCGTATTCTCAAAACGCTTCGCCCAGGCGCCAGCCAGATTAACGTAAACACAAATGGCACTCTTCTGACAACAGAGGAACAGACCAAACAGTACTCCTCTCTGCTTAATGGGTGTTGTGTGAGTATTGACGGACACAATGGGGCAATCCATGACAAGTACCGCGGGACTGGAAGTTTTGCAAAAGCGATAGCAGCCGTCAATCTTCTTAAGAAAACGGAGATGAATGTGCAAATCCGAAGTGTTCGTGTGCCGGGATTTGATGAAGCCAAGATGAGAGAATTGGTCAACGAGTTGAAAGTGGGTTTTTTCGTTAATGGCTTATGTGATCTTGGGCGTGGGCGGGAATTCACCGGGGATCACAACCCCCCGGCCGAATTGACTGCACTATTTGAGGATATTGCGCTATTTCCACCCCCTCAGGAGTTGACCGATTTTTTTCACAAAAAGCTCTGGGTGAATCTTTGCAGGGCTTATGCGGCCCCCTTAGCCGTGACTGAGCGGGCTCAGATTATGCATTCCGCAATGCACTCCTTCAGTTACGACGGCTGCCCCTCTGTCAAGGGTCAATTCGTCATTTCAACGGACGGAAAAGTGTACACATGCAGCCCGGGCGCATGCACCGAATTCTACGGCGACAAGTTTTGTCTGGGGGATATCTATAGTTCACCCGACTTGGCAGCCCTGTTTGACAAAAGCCCGATTGCGCAAATGTTGTTGAAGTCGGTTGAGGAGCGCCCTGGATGTATGAGTTGTTTCGCCCGATATCATTGCACGCAAGCTTGTGTTGTGAAGGCAGCCGACTATGAACGCGCTAGAACCTGCGAACGCCATAAGGACTATACAGGGCGGATTCTCTGGCGATTCGACGCCACTGCGGACTTTGACAGCAATGTCGCCTCGATGTTCGGCGATCTGCTCCAAGGTCACAGTCCTCCATGAACCAAAGTTCACTCAGCATGACGAAAAGGCACTGGAGTTTTGCCGAGTAGGGGTCGCATCTCAAGGCATTTTCGGTATACGGTGCAGGATAAGCGTTGGGAAGACGGGAAGTGTGTCTTGTCTGACGAGAAATCGGATCACGAGAATTAGTGCCTTCTTGGCGCTGGCGGAAACTCGATGGCTCGCCTTCCCCTATTAAGCAAGACGCTCGGCAAACACTTGGCGGTTCTCAAGAACACGCCGGGTGCCCTCCGGATCATCTGGGGGGCTCACCGGTTCGGGGCTATTCTCCTTCCAATTCTCATCCTGGCCACAGGTCCTCTTCAGGCAACGTACCTGTATTGCATAAAGAAAGTGATTGACGGCGTGTCGCTTTCTCTTCAGGGCCAAGTGATCGCCGGGCAGGATATGATCGTGTGTTTTCTTGCGTTCGGTTTCGCCCTTCTGATATTTCAGGAAATTCTACGGCAGTCCACCGCTTTCGTTCAACAACTTCTTAACAAGCGTCTGAGCCAGCACGTTCAACAACGAATCGCCGAGAAGGCCATCACGCTGGATCTTGCGTATTTTGAAACTGCGAGTTATTACGACAATCTTCGCCGGGCGCAGGAAGAAAGTTTTTTTCGGGCATACGGTATTCTGTCGTCCCTTACACACGGCGGTCGCGATATCGTGCGGTTTTCCTCGTTTTGTGTGCTATTGGGCGCTCTATCCTGGTGGAGCGTGCCTTATGCGCTCCTGGCGGCTTTACCGGGACTTCTGGTGCAGGTTTTTTTCGGCCGCCTGAACTGGGTCATCATGTACGGTCGCACCCCGGAAGAGAGGAAAATGCGCTATTATGAAAGCGTGTTGACCTCGAATACCGAAGCGAAGGAGGTGCGACTCTTCGGCCTTTCCGACTACTTCCTGTCTCGCTGGGTGAAAACCTTTCGGAAGTTCTATCGCCAGGATCGTCGCCTGGCGGCTCGTCGCAACGCGTGGGAACTGGGGGCATCCTCCGTTCAGGTTCTGGCGATCCTGGGTTTCTATGCGTTTGCGATTCATCAGACGATAACTCACCCTCTTCTCACTGTGGGGAGCCTCGTGATGTTTGTTCAAGCGATGGAGCAAAGCATGGGCGCGATATCCAACATTTTCACATCTACGGCAACTCTTTACGAGAACGGCCTCTACCTCGGGAATCTGTTTCAGTTCTTCTCGCAGCAGCCTCGCGTTTGCGCACCTCCTCGCCCCAGACCGGTTCCTAGACCCATTCACAGAAGTCTCGTTTTTGAATCCGTTCATTTCGGTTATCCCAACGCGGTCGAAAACGCGCTTCAGGGGATTTCCTTTGAGATCCGCGCAGGCGAGAAAGTGGCTCTGGTTGGAGAAAACGGCGCGGGGAAGACGACCATTGTTAAACTTCTAGCCCGCCTTTATGACCCAAGCCACGGCAGGATTTGCGTGGATGGTATTGACCTGAGGGACATAGATCCGACCCAATGGCGGAAGGAAATCGCCGTCATATTCCAGGATTACTGTCGGTACGCCATGACGGCACGTGAAAACATCGGTTTTGGTCAACTCGATCGGGTTGATGACTTGGCGCGCATTCGAGCCGCAGCGCAGGTCACCGGTATCGCAAGCCGAATCGAGGGATTCCCGAACGGATGGGATACGATTCTGGGGAAATTCTACGAGAATGGTCAGGAACTGTCGGGAGGCGAATGGCAGAAAGTCGCGCTGGCGCGCTGCTTCGTGCGCGAGGCCCAGATTCTGATTCTCGACGAGCCGACCGCCTCTCTCGACGCCAAGCAGGAATACGAGACTTTCGCGCGTTTCAGCGAACTGACGCAGGGGAAAACAACAATGCTGATCTCTCACCGTTTCTCGACGGTAAGGATGGCCGATCGAATCCTCGTCGTCGAGAAAGGCGCAATCAGGGAATCCGGCAGCCATGAGGAACTGATATCTATGGGTGGCCGTTACGCGGAACTGTTTAACCGTCAAGCCTCCGGATATCTGTAATTGGCGTAGCGCCCTTGATTATGCCGCCTTCGGCATACCGCTTCGCCCGGCGGTCGTGGCTTGTCAACGAAGCAGTGGGCAGGGTGGCGTATCTCCGGGGGAAACACCGGACCAAACCCATTGAGGCCTATTGCGCGGCGAGATGCGCCGGTGATCAGATACCGGACGACAATATCCTTGCACGGAACGACTCCGATTCGTTAGAATCCTGCTGTGTGGGGTGTTTCGAGCGCGAGCCATGCCGTTCTTGGGGTTGGGCGCTTTCGGCTGCATTGTGTGAGATCCTGCGTCGGGAAGTCCCATTTGAGAGAGGTGAGACATGCCCGTCTTCAATGCGATAGTGAAAACGCCTTCTGGCGAAACCCAGACGCTCCAGCGCGATGCCGACTCGGAACGAGTGCTTCTGGCCGGATTACGGGCGGATGGATTTGTGCCTATGAAGGTCGAGGAAGTGGAAACGGCATCGAGTTGGAGCCTGAGAACGGCTTTCGGGCGCAGCGGCGAGGAGAAGCCCCGGCGCAAGGACATGCTGGAATTCATGCGCAACCTGGCCACCCTTCTGCGCTCGGGTATGGACCTGGAGCGCGCTTTGCGGACACTGGAAAAGGAATCACGGGGCGTGCTTCGCAGGGCCCTGGGCCAGATGATCACGCGGGTGCGCGAGGGGGACAGCCTGTCCGCGGCCATGACGCGCGCGAAGGTGTTCACCCCCTTTCAGATCAACGTTGCCCGGGCTGGGGAATATGGGGGGGATCTCCATAGCGCCCTTTCCAGGATAGCCGCCGCCCTGGAACGCGAGTCCGACCTGCACGGCCGGATTCGCAACGCCATGGCCTATCCGGTCTTTCTCATCGGTTTTGGAGTCCTCTCTTTCCTGATCATGCTGATTTTCATCCTGCCGAAGTTCCTGCGCATCTACAAGCAAATGGATGTGAAATTGCCCTTTCTGACGTCCATGCTTCTGAAGGTCAGTTCCATATTCCAGACCCACGGGATTTGGGTGGTGCCTCTCTTGGCTCTCCTGATTTTCCTGGCGTTCCGGCGCATGTTGCGGTTTCGCGAGAACCTGGCGGCCGACCGGTTCCGCCTGAGGATACCCGTCCTGGGAAAGGCGTTGCATGACATCGAGGTCGCCTCCTTTCTGCGTACACTCGGCTTGCTTGTTCAGAGCGGAATCCCTGTGCCACAGTCCCTGGGCATCCTTGCCAAAGTCTCTGGCAGCGCTTTGTTCAGCCGTGCCGCCGTGCAAATCGAAGAGGGGGTCCAGAAGGGAGATCGCCTTTCAGCGGAGATGCGCAAGCAGGGCCTTTTTTCGGAAACGATCATCAACTTGGTATCCGTGGGGGAGGAAAGCGGCCAGATCGAGGCGCTTCTCCTGGAAACCTCGGAAGATATGGAGAGGCGGATAGACCAGCAGGTCAAGGGGCTGCTCACACTCCTGGAACCCGTCCTCATTCTCATTGTCGGCACGATTATCGGACTGATGGTTATGGCCATGCTGTTGCCGATTTTCAGCCTGAGCGCCAGTCTGAGAAGAGGATAAACACTGTGTTTTCTCAACCGATCCGGCAGAAGCGGGCACGCTCAAAGGGATTCACCCTTATCGAGATCATGCTTGTCATGCTCATTCTCTCGATACTTGCCGGGGCCATGGTGGTCAACATGCAGGATGGGCACGCCTACGTTGCGCTGGAGAGCGACGCTGAAACGCTCTCGGCCGTGATCCAGGCCACCGCGGTTTACGCCCGCGCCAGTCATAATGTGTGCCGCCTGGTGGTGGACCAGGAAATGAGGGAGTATCGCGTGGAGTCCGCCGCATTCATTGACCAACCCTTTCGACCCGTCGGCGAGATCGGCGTTCTCAGGCGGCTGAACAACGGCATAGACTTCTCAGACGTGCGCAAACTCCAACCCGGGGCGCTCGACCACAGCAGGATCTACTTCTTCCCGGATGGCCGATCAGAGCCGGCCGAGATCACTCTGCTTGCCAGGAACGGCGAAAGACGCCTGATCCGGATCGGGGGGCTCGCCGGCCCGCCGGATGTTCGGAAAGGCGCATCCAGCAGCCTGGACTGAGCGATCCGGTTCAAACGGCGATGCAATTCCCAGCTATCGCAAGTTGGCTGCCCCTCCTGCGGATCCTGCGAAAGGGGCGATGTGGCAGGTTTCCGCATATCGTATTGGTGGGCAAATCGGGACATATGAAGACAGAACCGGCCATTTTCCCCGGACTTTCCCGGATTCTCCCGACTTTGAAAGACCCTCCGATTCCCCCCTGAAATAAGTCCGAAAGAATCCAAAAAACTCTTGACATGGTAAGCGTGGGGATGAGAAAATTTAAGTGAGTTTGTGAAGGGCCGAGGGAGCTTCGTCAGTAATAACACTCCCATGCATACATCAGATGGAAGGAGTTGACATCATGAAACGCTCCATACTGCTCGTTTCGGGACTGTTAGTTGCGTTCGCTGTGTTGGGTATCAGGGCAAGACAAGGAGGAGAAGTCCTCAGCACATCGGAGATGAAGTTGTACAAAGGAGGGGAGTGCAGTATATACGCAGTATGCGTCGACGTCGATGTACTCTGCCCCTCTTGCTACGACGGGTCATGCACTTCCCTGGTTGCTATAAGGTTCGCAGGGCAAATGCTCACTGATCCGTGCCAGACCATCAAACTGGTGAAGTGTAAGGATATAGCTTCTTGCTTGAGGCAGCTTGGTCCCTACAATGATGCTCATTGCATCGCTAGCGGGATATGCCAATTCGATTGGCCGGGCTATACTTGTGAAAGATGTACAACAGGTATGTGGGTAGTGGACAACATCTATCTTCATATCTGCGAGACATGAATCAGGTTGAAAATCTCTTGATCATGTAACGGCTTGTCCGTAAATAGTGTTTTGCATGGGGAATTTCAAGGAAGTCCCGCGTATTTCCTACTATTTACGGAGAAGCCTCCCATATTTAGGGATAAGGCCGAAGTAAAAGTCTCCGGGCAAAAGGGTCTTGTCTGATTTCGCCCATATGAGGGGCGGGGGAGATGTTTTTCGGTAAAAAGGAAAAAGTTCCGTCGTGCAATGCCGAGCGGATAATTCGGAAACTGCGGGAGGAAGACAAATGAAAGGGTGTGTGAATGGCAGGGGCGGTTTCTTAAGTATTCTCCTGTTTATTCTACTGTTTGTTCAAACATCCGTTTCGCGTGGCGAAACAGGGGAAACGGTTGAGGTGTTTGCCTACGGATATGAGGACAATTTACGGAAGATACTCACGTGGAGTGGCAAGGCTCGGGTGGAGGTCTTTGAATATCGTGGGAAGAAGCCAGCGGATTGGCCGCCAAACTCAGTGTGGCGCGAGGAGATCCGCTTCATTGCCGAAGTCCAGTTCTACAAGGACAGGCAAGCCAATCAACTGCGATACGACTGGAAGGAACTGCCGCCGGACAACGGCGCTGAAAATGGCGTCTCCAAGGCGGGCGATGGTGACCTTAAGGCAATCGTGAACAACGAACAAGGTATTGAATTTTGGAATAACCGCCTCTATGGTGTCACATATGGTGAACACACCTATGCGGCAAAACGGGTCACCATCCAGGAGGCCAAGGACTTCAAGAGGTATTTTTCGCCCTTTTCACAGTATTTTGACCCGGACTTCTATCTAACGATCATGCAACGCCCCACCTCCAACCGATTACGAAATTTGCTAAAAGACGGTGCCGTAAGACCAGAATATGAAATTCAGTATACACCCCCTCTTTTGCGGATTTCTTGCGAGGAGTCAGACAAGCCGAAGCGCTACGCAGAAATGGTTGTCTTAGACAAGAACAAGGGATTCAACGTTATCGAGTATCGCATCTCGAAAAGCGGGGATATAGACAATTCCTTCACATGCACCTACAAGGAAGTCGCGAATGGAGTGTGGCTTCCTGAAGAGTATTCCTACACGCATTTTGACTACCTCAAGAAAAACGATGGTCCTACCGCGACAAGGCGCGTTCGCTTCATTGCGCACGAACTCAATGCGGGATTGGATCCTTCTCTTTTCGAGCTGAAATCGTTGGATCTTGGAGAGAAGTGTTTTATCGAGAACAAAATTCAGGGGATTACATATCCCGCGAACCCCGATATCGCTCTTGATGAAATTGCAAATGCCTCGCCAAGATCAATGGATAAACCAACTACGGCCACTAAGAAACAAAGTTCGGATCTAGTTGCACGACGCATCAAGCCGGTAGAGGATCGCACGACTACGAAACTGAATGGCGAAGTCCAATCACGGAGCGACGCGACAGATATCCCCAAAGAGAGGAAGAAAACAGTTTTCGGGGTGCTGCACGTGATTGGTGGCTTGGGGGTTGTGGCTTTGATAGTGATATTGCTGGTCAGTATCCATGGTCGTAGGACCACTAGGTAGGCTAACACTTAGACTATGGTCTAGATATTATCGATTGATGACCACACACGATGGCCGGATAGCCCATAGTCATGTATGATCCGGTGTGCTATCACAGCGGTAGGGGGTAGACGAACGGTGAAGCGTTCTTTAGTTCTCTATCTGTTATGTGGTCTTCTAACACTGTCGCGCCAGATCGAGGCCAAGGAAGATATGCTTTGCGGACCTCGCAGCCTGCAAATCGCCGCAGGAAGAATAGGCGTCTGGATGGATTTTGATTCTCTCGTTCAAAGGTGCAACCCGTCAACACAAGGTACAACTATGCTTGAGCTTACCCGCGCCGCCAGCTACTATGGGATCGACTGCAAAGGGCGTCGCTTATCATGGAGTAAGTTGTACTCTCTAGACACTGCTGTTGTGTTGCTTCTTAATGAGAACCATTTTGTCGCCGTAGACCCGCGTGAGAAGAAGTTCGATCACAATGGGAAGCCGCAGGTGAGAGTCTATGATTCATTGTTGCCTCCTGACTGGATTGGTGAAATTGAGTATGGACATACCAAGGCAGTCGGACTCGTTTTGCAGCGCAAAAAGACGCGGGGGGAGACGAAAGAGCATCCTTTGCTGCTGTTCAATGAGGTGGTGTATGATGATGGCGTTGTGAATGGCAAGGATGCTGCCAGTCACAATTTCGTTTTTCGGAATACGGGTAGTGCAGTGCTCAGTGGATTGGAAACGAAGAAAGATTGTCGGTGCTCAAGCGCAACGCTTTCCAAGACGGTGCTGCAACCCGGTGAATGCGGTGTGTTGCGCGTGGTTGCTAGCTTAAAGGGATTGCGTGGAGGGTTTCAGAAGTTTCGTGTGTTGGTTAAATCAGGCGATCCCGGTGCCGGGGTTTCGATAGTGCAGTTGCAATGCTGGGCGAAAAAGGAAGCGGAGATAAGACCTGGGTCACTGAATTTCGGCGAGATCGTGATGGGTGAGTCGAGAACGCGAACAGCTACGGTTTCATATTATTGTGAGATGCCGTATGTGCTGAAGAATACGAAGTGTCGTTTTCTTAATCCGCCTACAGAAAAACCACCAGAGAATCTATCGCTCCGCGTTGTTCCCGGGAATGCCTATGCAGGGGGTTTCCCCGTTAACCCAGGGGAACAAACGCCAGAGAGTTCTGTCGGAAGGGATCGTGTATGGCCATCTGTTCGTGTAGAAAGGGATGTATTGCGTAGGGTAGAGTACCAGATCATTCTGGATTCAAAGGAGGAAAGCAGTGTGGGCAGGGCATATGGTGTCCTAGAGATAGAGTTAGCGTGCGGGAACAACAAAAAGACATTGCCCGTCGAATTCGAGGCGGAGATAGTGCCCGAACTTCGGGTTGTTCCTGGTCAGATATTTCTTGGGTTTGTTGATAGTGCTAAGCGGTATTCCGGTACTGTTGAAATCACAGATAGAAAGAAGGGGCGTATATGGCGAGACGAGAATCTTGCAGCGGAGGGGGAATTCTTTCTTTCCCGGATGGAAACCGATCTGTCGGGGGCTGAATTGAATCTTCGTTCGGGACCTACCCCGCGGCGAGTGTGTCTCGATTACGAAATCGACGGCCAGAAGGCTTGTCTGACGCTAAGAGGCGTCGGGCCATCAGTTCGACTATGGTTCAAGAAAAAGGGAGGAGCGGAGAGAAGCACGCTGCTGGCGATTCCTATTATTGGAGTGCCTGAGAATTAGGGAGTATGTGAAAGGTGTCCCCGTTCGGTGGAAGCGCGTCTGTTCCAATTCTCAGGTCTCCACAGCCTGGGTGACGCGGAGGATTTCGTCGAGGGTGGTTTCCCCGGCCAGGACGCGGAGCCAGCCGTCTTCGTGCATGAAGGGTATCCCCTTGCGCCTGGCGAGTTCTCGGAACTTCGAGGCGGGCGAGCGGAGCATGATGATCTCTCGGAAATCCTCGTCAATAGGATAGGCCTCGTGGATACCGGTGCGGCCCAGGTAGCCCGATTTGCGGCAACGTTCGCAACCCTGGCCAATGAAGAAACGATCCGGCATACGAAGACCGAGTTGCCGGAAAGGCTCGAGGGTAACCGGATCGGGATCATAAGGCGCCCGGCAGTGGGAGCACAACTTGCGTATGAGGCGCTGGGCGACAACGCACAGAATCGTCGAAGCCAAGAGGTAAGGTTCCTGCCCCATGTCAATAAGGCGGGCGATGGTGGATGCGGCGTCGTTCGTGTGGAGGGTGGACAGAACCAGGTGGCCGGTCATCGCCATCCTGATGGCGATTTCGGCTGTTTCGGGGTCGCGGATCTCGCCGACGAGGACGATGTCGGGGTCGTGGCGGAGGATCGAACGGAGGGCCCGCGCGAACGTGAACCCAATCTGCTCGTGGACCTGCATCTGGATCATGCCCGGCAGCTGGTATTCAATGGGATCTTCGATGGTAATAGTCTTGCGGTCCACCGTATTGATTTTCTGGAGAAGAGCATACAAAGTGGTTGTCTTTCCGCTGCCGGTTGGGCCGGTGACGAGAATGATGCCGTTGGGCCGGCTCGCGGCGGAGTTGAGTTTCCGGAGATTCTCGGCAGAATAGCCGAGTTCCTGGAGATCAAGCCGGACGTTTGCGCGGTGGAGAAGACGGAGGTCCACCGCCTCGCCGAGGGGTGTCGGGAGAACGGAAACACGCAAGTCGAAGGTCTCATCGCCGAGGCGGACCTGAATCCGGCCGTCCTGGGGGACGCGTTGCTCGGCAATGTTGAGTCTCGCCATGACCTTGATGCGGGAGAGAATGGCGGCCTGAAAGCGCTTGATGTGCGCCGGAACGGCCACCTCTTCCAGTAGGCCGTCAACCCGGTAGCGAATCCGAAAAGCGTCCTCCTCCGGCTCAAAGTGTATGTCGGTGGCGGCAAGACGATGACCGTCAACGATGACTTGGTTGACGAATCGGATGATGGATGCATCCCCCGATACCTCGTCCAAGGCGTGTTCCCGGTCGTCGTCCAGCACAAGTGAATCAGCGTCCAGCGAATCCATGTGCTCGATTGTCTCGGCGCCCACGCCATAGTTCTTCTTGATGGCCTGATTGATGTGAACCGTCATGGCGAAGACAGGTACGAGGCGATGGTTCACCAGGAGTTCTATCTCGTCAAGCCGTTCCAGATCCTGCGGTTCAGCCGTCGCGACTCGTAACGCGTCGCCGTCGAGAGCAAGAGGAATCAGGCAGTAATGCGCGGCCAGGCGGGCGGGAACACACTCCAGCGCTTCATCCGGGATTTCCGTGCGGTCCGCGCGAACCCACTCGACGCCAAGGCTTTTCGCCACGACTTCGCAAATCTCCATGCGTTCGGCGCCCGTGAAGCCGAAGAGGATTTCACCGATGCGCCCGCCGTGGTTCTTCTGGTAGGCAAGCGCTTCCTCAAGTTGCTCATGGGATATCACTCCGCGCAGAAGCAGGCTTTCTCCGGTCAGTTGCGGCTGACGCGCCATTCCGTTGGGATGGGGCGCGGCAATCCCTGCCGATTCCGGGGGCTGTGTCACTTCACCACTCATGAGCAGCTCTCTTTTCACACAAGACGGACGTTTCGGCGCTTTCTTGCCACGACGCGGTACTTGCTACTCTTTCTTGGGTTTCTCGTCCTCTGCCGGTTTGACAAACTCGCGCCGCACTCTCTTATAGTCTTCGCCAACAGCATCGTCGAGACTAGCCTTCTTGGATTGCTCCTTCCCAAGGATCCGTGGTGTTATGACGATGACAAGCTCTCTTTCGGAGGAGCGCTTTCCCTTCGCCCCGAAGAGATATCCGACTAGAGGGATTGAGCGGAGAACAGGAATTCCCGCGTATGTCCTACCGGTTTCCTGCGTGATGAGTCCGCCGAGAAAGATGGTCTCTCCGTCTCTGGCTTCTATCGTGGATTGCGCATTCCGCTTGTCAATGACCGGGATGCCGTCGCGTATCTCGCGAAGGGAACTGAAGTCGGTAGTGACATCAATCGTCAGCGTGTGGTCGGGACTTACGAAGGGAGAGACCTCAAAAGTCAGCCCCACCGGTTCGAATTGAACATCCTCGATGGCCTGGTTGTTTTGGAAAGTTGTCTTCTTGTATGGTTCGCGGGATCCGGAGAAGATTGTGGAAGTTTTCCCGGACAGCATTCGCAAACGGGGAGTTGCAAGCATTTGAGTGTCATTGTCCGACTCAAGGGCGCGAATCACGGCCTGTACCTCAATATTCGGCTGCAGCACCTCGAGGTAGTTTCCACTGGCTTTGACGGGATTCTTGAGGGGGCCGTTGATTGGATTGCCGAGCGGGCTGTTGATAGGCTTCGAGGCGTCCGCTGGGAAATTAGGGTTCACCTGGACATTAGTCAGGGTTTCATTGAGGCCGCCCAGATCCTGGCCGTAAATGCGCACACCGAGTTGCTTAATCTTGTCGGCCGCGACAAGCATGATCTTGGCTTCGATCTCCACGTCAATGTTCTCCTGCGCATCCAGCTTCTCGAGGAGCTCCTGGATCTGGTCCAGGCGGTCGCGATGAGCCGTAACCACGATGCTGCCGGTGCGATTGTCAACCGTGGACACGACGTTTGGAAAAGCTTTGGAGAGTACTTCTATGATATCTGTGGGGATGGCTTTCTTTGGCTGGAAAACGCGGGTTTGCACGTTCTGGTTCAGTTCTTTCATCACTCGCGTAAGAATCTCCAAACGCTCCGGTGTGTCCGTCACGATGATCTGGTTGGTTCCTTCGACTACTTGAACAGTGGCCTCGGGCGAGGTGCGCTGGCTGGAGGTGATTCCTCCCCCTCCGCTATCCTTTCCCTTTTCCGGCGCTCCGAGTTCTCCCTTGCGAATCTGTTCGGCAATCGCTTTGGGATCGAGCATTCCCGTGGCGAATACTCGAGTATCCACCTGGACGTCGAACTTCTCGATAATGGTGCGGCAACGCGCGAGATTCTCCGGGATTTCCCGGACGATAAGCCGGTTGGAGCGTTCATCGGAGATGATGCTGCCTAGAGCCATCTGGCCGCCACCGGGCGCTGCCGTGCCTCCCGTAGCGCCTATCCCCAGGGACTCCCCTATGGCTTTGGCAATGGCGGTGACTGATGCGTAGCGGATGGAGAACGTTTCGGATGAGAGCGACGCATCGAGTTTGAGCGCCGTGGCCCGTACGGGCCCCGTCACCTCGGGGTCTCCCTTCAGAAGCAGCATTCGAGTCCTTGGGTCACTGGATACGATTATTGAATCCGACCTGTCGGCGCCCGTGATGGACTTTGCGAGCAGAGCGGCCATGGCCTCAGGATTAGCCTGCTTCAGAGGGACAATGTCCACCGGAGCGTAGGTCTTGAGATACTCCTGGCGAGTCACAAGAAGAAGACAACTACTCTGCTCCACAATGCTGAGGTTTTGCGATGCGGCAAAAGATTGAAGGGCTTGGTCCACCGGGGTATCCTTGAAGAAAACCGTGACCTCGCGGCCTTTTACACCTTCACCGAGCAGGATTGTCTTGCCCGCCGACTCCGCCAACATGGAAACAACAGTCTCAATGGTCTGTTTTGGCATCTTCATGTCAACGCGAGGGAGTTTCACCGCGTCCAACGACTTGCGCCAAGCGGGCTCTGTCTTCGCATCCTGGGCCTCCACCGGGAAAACGACGACCATGAGAAGAAGGATACAGCCGACGATCCAAAGGACCGGACGGGAGGTAGAATACTGCGTTCTGATGAGGCGCTTCATAATGTCTCCTCTGCGACAAGTGTTTCTGACCTATCGGATCAGTTCGAGGGTTTCATTGCCGTGGCGGAAGATGACCCGATCTTCCTGAATGGCCTGAATCTCCAGGTCCCCCAGCGCTTCATTCACCGAGTAGAAAGTGGACTGCCCTGACTTGGTGTTCGTGATGAACGCCCGCTTTGTGCCCCCTTGCTGAACTACCCCCAGATAGGATAGTCCGCCCAGAAGGTCCACCACGTTTTTCTTCTTCACTTCGTAAATGACACTCTGCCGGAACATCTCGCGGCGCTGCACAGCTTCGAGGTAGGCGGGCAGAGGCTGGCTGGGACCAGACGAGAAGTCCCGCTCATCCAGCTGGGGAAGCCGCGTGGACTGCGGAGTCACGGCATAGGGTTCGCCTAGCGCCGCCCACAGGAGCAACGCCAACAGGATGCCGAAAACAGGCCATCCGATGCGACTGATCCAGCGGAGTATTCTCGTTCTCATTTCATCGTTCATCGTTTTGACCTGCCGCACAGACCACTCGGGTAATTTCAAGTTCCATCTCGACCAGATAATCCTTCATAACAAACTTCATCTCAGGGACTTTTAGAAGAAGATTCGGGGCCTGAAGGTCGTATATCATGCGCATCAGGGCAGGCGTCTTGCCTCGGCCGCGAAAACGCAACGTATGTTTGTTAAAGTACTCCATGGGCTCGTCCTTGACATGGATGTTCTGCAGAATCTCAACATCCGCGGACTTGGCGGTCTCCTCAACCATGAGGAGTAGATCTTGTATCTCGCGCATGGGAGTCTTGGTGGAAGTGATGCGGTTGCGGATTTTCTCATAGGCGGCTGCCACGTCGCTTCGGCGTCTCTCAACGGCCTGTATCCGGCCGAGATCGTTTGCCGAGATCTTCACCTTGGTGCGAAGCCGGCGGATGTTGGTCACGGCGGGTCGGAGCAGAAAAAACTGCACAAAAACCAGAACGGCCATGGACACCGTGATGATCAGCAAACGGCGTTCGCGGGGAGTAATGCGAGTCATTTCCCCACCTCCCTCTGCGTAGAGGCAGGACTTTGTTCTTTGCTGACGTCCACACTGAGGCTGAAACGGATCAGACGGGCTTCCCCCACGGGGTGTATCTCCAACTGAGGTTTATCGGCGATGCGAAAGAGGCCGCTCGTGTCCAGCTTCTCGGCAAATCTCCAGGGAGTTATTTCGTTCGTCACGTGACCCTCCATGGTGATATGCCCAGTGTCCTTGTAGGTCATGTGATCGAGAAAAAGCCCTTCGAGATCTGTTGAATGGTCGGCCAGCAATGTGTTGATTTCTCTCAGAGCATCCGCGGGGGAAAGGACGTAGTCTATCTGGTCACGAATAGTACGAATCCGCTCTTCCATGGCGTCCACTTCTTTTGCAGCAGGAGTCAGGCGCGATATCTGTTCCTTGTTAACTTTGAGTTGGTACTCCATCTCAAAACAGTAGAGCCAGATGTTTCCCGCCGCAAGAATCAGGATGCTCAGGACAAGGAACACCGCCTTCAGTACCTGTCGCCGAAGAAAGGCCCCTTCCTTGCTCAGACGAAGCAATTTCGGCATCATGTTGAGGGAGGAGGAGGAGACGTTTCCCTTTGTGCCCCTGAGAAGGCTCCCCGCCCTTTCGGTTGCGCACGCCAGGGAAAGAAAGGACACTCCATCGCCTTCCTCAATCCGTGCAAGCAAGTCCGTGATTCTTTTCTCCGCGGGTGGTTCCGTATTCTGGCCACTCCCTGCTGTCCTCAACGCTTCCGCGGCACAGGCCGTGCCAAGGTAGATGGTGCGCACTCCCTGCAGGTTTCCGACCCTTTGTTCACAGGCATGGACGGAACTCGTGAACTCCGAAAGCAATGCCGCCTTCTCATCTTCCTTCTCCGTTCCGGATTTCGAGAGCCTTCCCCGGCTGAAAAGGATCGAGCCGCCTTCTTCCCAACAGGTGAGGTCAAAGCCTTCCGGCGCGAAATGCGCGAGAAGGAAAGAACGACTATCGGACTCATCCCGCAGCAATGGACGGTGAACAGCGGGGGCCGGGAAAACGCCCACGAGTTCCAGATTCGCTTCACGAAGGACATCCAACATGGGCGCGATCCTGTCTTGAGCGGTCCAATAGACAAGAATGGTGTTCAGGCCGGCCTGGTTTGCTCCCGTTATCTCCCAGCCATAGCAGACCTGGTCCATGTCCAAGGGGAGGCGCTCCCTCAAGTCCAACTCCAACATTAAGGCCGTCTCGGCATCCGTTCCGGGGGGCAATTCCAAGGCCAGGACGGCAAGGTCCTGCCGGTGGAGAACCAGAACGCATTTGCGGGGCGCGTTGTGCTTAAATTGGTGGAGTTCCCCACGAAGGAGGCAAGCCGGGGCGGTCTCGGGCTTCCCGGCCTTGGAGTTCTCCAGGGATAAGCGGAAGGCCTTGCGGAAACGGTAGGCGCTTCCGCCCGGCTCCGCGATGAGTCCCAGAACACGGGAAGGGAAGAACTGGAGGAAAAGCGTGGAGTTGACCATCAGAAACCCGTGTCCTCCAGGTAGCTTAGAGAGCGGATCTTGCCTTTTTCCTCGCGCTTGACGCAGGTTTGAACGCGAAACATCTGGCCGGTTGCGCGGCTGACTGTGCATACCCTGACGGTGTAACAAGAGCTGCTTGTGCGCATGAAAGGGGCCATTTTCCGGTACTCCAACTCGTCGAACCGCGAAACGGAAGAAAGTTCTTGCAGATCTTTCATACTCTCAAAAACAAGATCATCATCGGTTCCCAGGATGCCGTCCTGCCCTTGGCGTCTGCGGCAGATCTCTTCGGCTATCTGTCTGGAAATGCCAGGCACGGTCATCAGCACCTCGTATGGAGCCAGATTCGGGTTTACTTTGCCGTCTCCCCACAGGGTCACGAACCGCAACAGAGCCTGGCGAAGAGAACCATTCCGGTCGTCCCGGGGGAACGATTCGGAACCATCGTTCTCGTTGGGATCCAACTGCCCGTTGAAGTTCAAATCCTCTCCGTAAAGGATCTCAGGTGGGAATCCGGGAAGGCGCATCAAGTATCGGAGGTCAAGGAAGCCCGAGGAATCCTGAGAACCGCCATCCGCCTCCGACCTGGCTGGTGCCGCCGCTGATTCACCGGACCCCTTCTCCACCTCCCTCGTCAGCTCGATCGCCGCCTCGGCCGCCTGTTTCGCGCTGAGTTCCGGCCATTCCGCCATATGCAGCAGCATTCCCAAACGCTCCGGAGTGGTTTCCTTGAGGTTGACCTTGCTATCCTCATCTTCCACGGAAACACCGATGTCCACGTCGGGATAGATCTCCCGAGCGTCTTTCCCAAACTTCTCTTTCACGGATTCCCACCCCCACGCGTCCGTATAAGCGTCGAATGATTCTTTCCCCTTTTGTAGTTCCGCCCCCTCCTGTGGTTCTTTTCCCTCCTGCGCATTGCCTACCGCATCATCCGCCATGCCCGCCATCACCATATTGAGAACGCTTCGCGCCGCGAATCTCAGGTGAAGATCAATCCTCGCAATCCGTTGTTCCTCAAACGTGATCTCCATCTGCTGAAGATGGGACATGAGCACGAGAGAAAGGATCAAGACGCACCATGAAACGGAAAGAAGGATCACGGCTCGGCGCTTGCCGTTCGATAGAGAACTTCGCTGGGAGAAACCAAGCATTACTTGACATCATCTCCTGTCATGCCATCATCAATCTTTCCCGGCCCCATGCTGTAAAGGTTGAAAGCGCGCGTCTTATCGATTCGCCGACTGCCAACCAGATACACATAAGGATTGCCCCAGGGATCGATCGGATCCGTATCGAGGAACCGCCCTTTCCATTCTTCCTCCGAAATCGTGCTGGGCCGTTCGATGAGGGCCATCAGCCCCCCCTCTTCCTCGGTGGGGTAATGACTGTAACGCTGCTCAAACAGCGCCAGTTGCAGTTTGATCTGCGAGATGTCCGCCAGGGCACGAGTGATCCTGGCTTCGGTGGACATGCCGCCCATGTTTCCCACCACAATAGTGGCCAGAATCCCGATAATCAACACAACCAACATGATCTCCATCAGAGTGAAACCGCGTGTGGCCCCCAAAAGCATCCCCCTCGGATTTCTACAAAACGTGTTCATGTGCATTTCTCCCTCCATTCTGAACCTATCTTACTTGGCCGGTTCTGCATGCGCAAGCAAGGAAGACGAAAAGGAAAGGACTTCTCCGTCCGGCATTCGAAAGTCCAGACACACCTGCAACAGGCGAGGAACTTTCACACCATCGCCGGCCCCCTCTTCACCCTCGGAGACGGCGAAAGTTGGATTCAGGGAGAAGGCCGACAGGTTCGAGACCAGCATTCCCTTGAGCGGTTCTCCGATTGGACCAGATGCGCCAACCATCCATTTCGTGCGATTGAGTCTCAACCTGACTTCGTCCTCTTGCGTCAGCGAATACTCCACGAGAATAGCCTGGGCTCGGCCTTTGGCTTGCTCGGTGAAGTGATACCCCTCCGGAACGCGGGTCAATATGCGGTAGATTCTTGCCCCCGTTTCCGGGTCAACGCCCTCCTCATAGGGAGCAAACCCGCCAACCTTTCCAGGAACAACGTTTGCGGCGTCGCGCCGCAGCTCGGCGATGGCGAAATCCACCCGCCGGTAGACCTCCGATCTATCCTTCGTCTCACGGCTGATTTTCATGATCGTGAGGAATGCCTGAGATGCCACGCCCGCAATGGCAGAGAAAACGAGCATCGCCACAACCATTTCGATGAGGGTGATTCCCTTATATGACGTTTTGATCCCGGTGCATCTCATTCTAATCCTCTCGCGCCCGGAGGTAAACAACCTCTTCCGCCTTTTCTCCTCGTCCGGCAACAGTCACCTTGACTCGGTATAAAGACGGAATGGATGTGGCTTGGGTCTCTGTTTTCCACGTGAACGTGGTTTTCCCGCGGAACTCCCCCTGGGAGGCGCCCACCTGGAAAAACCCTTGCCGCTCCAGTTCGTTCGCTTCCTCCTCCAGCAGAAGACGCAACTCCGTATGGGTGTCATTGGCCCGGTGTGCATCCAGCGAGGCGCGGAAACCGTCGAGCAGCCCCACAAGGGCCACGGAGATGAACAACATGGCCAATGCCAACTCGAGCAGCAGTATTCCCCAGTTCCTGAGACAGTCAGCAGATACCTTCATCTTTGGAGTCTCTTCGTGCCATGAGAAACCTTCGTTCTTGCCCAGATCTTGCAGACGCGCATCACACCGGTGAATATCCCGCAGAGGCGGCTGGATTGTCAAGGAGAAAACACGCAGGACCCCGAAAAAAGTTCTTGACGTGTTGCTTCATAATAAAATCTACCGAAGGAGGGGGGGATAGAAAAGGGGGGTGGCGGGAGGTCGCCAAGGACCAAGTCGTAACCCGGCAAACCAAGCGGGCAAGGTCCAGAACCCCGTTTTCGAGATCCCATCTATGCCTTCACGATCGATCCAGCAAGGGACTGTCTGCGACAACCATTTCTAGAAGCGGCATGTCCCTCGGGTTCATGGATTACCAAGGGCAAGTTGGCGATATCTGGGAATATGCACTGAAGACGTGAATAAAGGTATTGCCTTCGCCACGGTTGCCCCTTACAATCCAAGAGGTATTGTGGGGGGCATGGGCCATGTTGTCTCGAATCTTCGCATCCACTCCCAGCAACGGTTCTCTTCTTCAACGGTTCGCCACGATCCTGATCAGGCCCGCGCTCGTTGCGGCGCCGTTCGTGCTTGTTTCTTCCTTGTCAAGGGGAGGAGGAAACGAGTTCGAGATTCGTTTCACTCTGACGGAATTCCTTGTACTTGCGTATCTCCTGGTCCCACTTGCAGGGCCGGGCAAACTCGAACGAGCAGGCCCTCGTTCCTTTTCTCTGCTGTTCTGCCTTTTCGCAGGCGCTTTTGTCGTTTCCTCGCTTTTCCATTTCTCGGTGAGTGCGATGGGAAAACTGGCGCAATTCCTTGCCGCTTTTGCCCTCACTTACTGGGCCATGCGTCGCTGTCTTTCTCTGGAGCGCTCCGCGCAATCCATTGCCAGCCCCCTTGCCCTGGCATGTTTGTTGTCTGGTTTCCTTGCCGCAGGCCAGATGGTCTTGGGAACTCCTGGGTTCTTCGTTCGCGCGGGTCTGCCCAACAATCAGGTGTACAGCCTCTTTCAGATAGTCTCCTTTCCCTTTCTTTGTGATTATCTCCTAACGCGCCTGAAAGCCCGAAGCATCCCTCGCGGGAGAATAGGGGTGGTCCTGGTTCTTCTGACCACTGGGATGTCGGTCACGATCCGTGACACAGGTCTGCTTCTTGCTTTTGTGGCCGAGGCATGCCTCCTCTTGTTCCTCGTGAGTGGTCCTTTCCGGCGTTGGCCGCGTGTCTTTGGCCTTTCCTGCATGGCCACGACGATTCTCTTGCTCCATAGTTGTGTTCACCTTGAGAGTCTCCGGGATTTCGTCAGTCTGCACGAATACTCCGATGTCTCGGGCGCCTACGGCAGAAGCGCGAGGTTAGCTGGAGCGGATTTCAGGAGCATTGGCGGAATTCGACATGGAGGGGCAACGTTGGAGTTGTCGGCGGCGGTGTGCCCTGTTCTTCTAAGCGGGGAGGAGCCTGTCTTTCGCAGTGCGGACCGGGATCCGGAGATCGTCAAGCAGCGCTATATGGAGTGGCAGGCCGCCGTTCACATGATGGCTGCGCATCCGTTCGTTGGTGTGGGACCAGCGAATTACCAAAAGAGCATTGGCCGGTTCTACTCCCCCATGCCTAAGCTGAACACCAGTGAGCCCTTCACGCAAAACGGTTGGCTTGTATTGGGGAGTTCGATCGGGCTGCCGGGGGTGCTGGCCCTCGTTTTCGCGTTGGCCTTGGGGGCTCTCAGGGGCTTCGCGTGGCGAAATGGCAAATGCGCAGACCCGAACCTCGGCGAAGGGGCATGGCATGTTGCTTCCGGAGCGTCCTGCCTGGGGGTACTGATTGCCGGGTTTTGGACTCCGCTGCTTCAGGCCGGCACTTTCGCCCCCCTCGCCGCCCTGTGGGCACTATCGGAATACGAGGCACCCCGGCGTGCGGTATTCCGCCGGAATTGGGCCCTCCTAAGTGCGCTCCTGATCCTTCCTGCCGCCCTGCTCCTTTGGCACCTGATCCCAAAGCGTCAGGCTGTCGCGGGCAAGATTCGTCTCTGGCGCGAGGCGGAGAATCCCAGCGAAATCCAAGCACCAATGGCCGTCGCTTCAGATCTGGCGGCCTCGGGGGGAGCGATGATCACTATCCCAGAAAGCGCGGGTACGGGTTGGCTCAAGGAGATTGGCGGTCATGCATCCTATGATTTCACATTGCCTGCCTCAGGGAGTTTCCGGTTGTGGGCGCGAGTGAAGTGGAACGACGGCTGCGGAAATTCCTTCTCCCTCCAGTTCAACAACGGGCCCAGGCTCATCATTGGCAATGATGCCGTTTTCCAGGAGTGGCATTGGCTCTCTGTGGACAACATAGCCCTCCCCAAGGGCCCAATCAGAGTCACGATCTCCAACCGGGAGGATGGGGTCGCGTTGGACAAGTTGCTGCTAACGGACGACGCTGCTCTTGTGCCGCAAGGCACTTGGGAGAACGCCTTTTCCCGAAGCCTCTCCGAGGAGCCCCTGGCCGGCTGGAACGTGCCGGAGGCATCGCCGTGGACGGTCCACAGGACTCGCGATTGTTCCGGTATGCATATGCCAGCGAGGGCGCCGGCTTCTTCTCCACCTGTGCTCCTCTCCTTCAACACAGCCGGCGACTTTCAGATCGACTGCTCTTTCCGCCTCCTGGACAAAAGCGGAGACATTTCCATCTACTGCCTTTTCAATGATCCTCAAGACTTCTACCGTGTTCACTATTCCCTGGAGCGGATCCGTCTTTGCCGGATGCACGGCGGCAACGAAGAAACGCTCTCGGAGACTGGCCCCACTTCTCTTCAATCAGCCGGGCAGAGCAAGCGGGTGACTGTGCTTTGTCGAAACGGAGTGATTACCGTCCTGGTTGACGGCGCCGTGGTGCTTGAGCATGTTGATCGTCGCGCGCCGGAAGGCCGATGCGGGTTCGGTTCGGAACGAGGCGGAGTTGTGTGCGAGTCTTACGACGTGAGGCCTCTGAACCAGATCTACTACGTTCAGGAGTTCACCACAGCCGATTTCCAGGAGGGAAATGCGCCCGATGGCAAGGCATCCATCGGCGATACAGACTGGAGCAACTACAAGATTGTACTCAACACGGTGGAGGGAAAAATTCCTGCTTGGATTCGCTTCAATGTGAACGGATCCGGCGAGTCCTTCCGAGAACTGATGGTCGGCGGAGACAGGCTACAGATCCGGTCGGTTCTCAATGGGATTGTGGATGAAACTCGCGATTTGCCTGCGCCCATTGCAGAACTTGCCAACACTGTGTCGCTGTCCGTTCGCTCGTTGGATCGGGAAGTGACGATTCTCGCTGGGGAAGAGGAGATTGGCAGGGTTGTGTTCTCGGAGCACAGCCCCGCGCGTGGCCGGATCGTGTTCCCGACGTCGAACGTTCGTCGTATCGAAGTCAAAGGCTTGAAGCGCTTCTTCGACGGGTTCGGAGGGTGCGACGGCAACAACACCGCATCCTGGAAATCCTTCGGGGGAACCTGGAAGGTCGTCACGGAACCGGTGGACGAGATCAAGGATTCGCTTGCCCAATTGGACGGCGGACGCGCCTTGACCCTCACGGGCGAACATGAGTGGGAGGACTACGAGTTGCGTTGCATGGTGCGTTCGTCCGGCGACAACGGTGCGGGGGTTGTGCTCCACTACCAGGACGAGAACACCTACGACCTGATCCGATGGGCTTCCGGGAATTCCTCTCTGAAGTATGCGGGCAGGGTGGAGATGGTCCAGCGGAAAGCGGGAAAGGAATTCATCGTCGCCTCCGCTCTGCTGCCCCGTGAGCGGAACCGTTGGTACGAAATCCTCATTACCCACGGCGCGAAAAAGCAAAGGCTTTCCATCAACGGCAGCATGGTGCTCGAGACCCCGTACAAGCCTGGAGTACGCGGAATGGTGGGACTCTTTACGGATCAGAATCCAGGTACGTTTTTCGATAACGTGGAAGTGAATTTCTTCTGACGTGATCGCCCAAGTCCCGATTGACACAAACGCCAAGCACCCCGCCCGGCCAATCCGAGTCTGCGTGGTCAATGCGAGTCCGCACGTGTTCGGCGCCGAGAAAAGCATGGCGTACCTGATAGGACACCTTGCCACAGCCGGTTTTCGATTCTTGCTTCTGTCTCCGGGTGGGGAGACTGAGAGGTTCTTTCGCGAAAACGCCGTTTCCGACGCCTATGAGATCCCTATGCTGCGGCTCGAACGGTGTCCCATGGTTCTGTTGGGTCGGATGCTCCATTTGCTTCGATCAAACATCCAGGCCTTGCACCGTTTGCGTTTGATCAGGCCGGACGTTCTTCATGCGAACGGTCTCCAGTCTTTACTGCAAGTCTTCCTGCCGGCTCTCCTGCTAAGGATCCCGCTGGTGTGGCACATCCGGGATCTTTCCCATCCCCGTTGGATCGTCCGTTTGTGCGGAATGCTGGCGAGGAAGATCCTGGTTCCATCGAAGGCGGCGGCAGAGAAGTACGGATGGCTGGGGGACAAAGTTTGCCTGGTGGCAAACCCAATCTTCCCCGCCGTTCCAGCACAGCACAGAAGTACCTTGGATTCCGCCGCGGTTGACAACGAGGCCATCCGTACGTTGCTGGACAGGAATTCCGGCATCTTCAAAATCGGCCTGGTGGGGCAGATAATCCCTCGCAAAGGCCACGATCTGCTGTTGGACGCCCTGCCAGGAATCCTTGACCAAGTCCCTCAGGCGCGTGTATTCTTCATTGGCGCGGATCTCTTCAAGCCCGATTCGCGCTTTGAAGTCTCGCTGCAAGAAAGGCTTCAGGCATCGCCGGGATTGAGAGAACGGGTCCATTTCACAGGCTACCTAAGAAACGTTGAAGAGGTCTACGGTGCGCTGGATCTGCTTGCCATCCCTTCGCGCGAAGAGACCTTCGGACGGGTAGCTATTGAGGCGATGGCGGCCGGTTGCCTTGTCGTGGCAGCCCGAACCGGCGGTCTCACGGAGATCATCCAGTCGGGCAGGAATGGTCTGCTTTTCGATCCGGAGAACCCCTCGGCGTTGGCGGAGAGCATTGTCGAACTCGCGCTGAATGCTGGTCTACGCGGGGATCTGATTGGGAAGGGATATGAAACAGCCGCCCAATGGGTTGTTGTCTCAGGCGAAAGTGCGCATCGAGTTGAAGAAGTGTATCGGGATCTGTGCAGAAACCAACAACAGATCGGTGAAAAACCGTGATTTCGATTCCCCAGAAAGGCGTTATTCTCACTATGATCCGGCTTGTCCTGTGCAAGAGCATCCGCGCTTTCTCAATTGTTCTTCTCATCTTGGCGTTCCTCGCTTGTGGCCACGGAGGTGAGCAAGCTCAACAAGAACAGAAGACAGAAAGCAGCACTGAAGAGGCAATGAAACAGGATCGAGGAGAGCCCTCTCAAGCGTTCACGGTAGTGTCCGTCTCAACCCTCCCCGGCAAATCAAATGACGAATTGCTTCTCGGCATTTTCCGGAAGGACAAAGAAGGACTCCAGTCTTTGGATGTCGTCCACGAACGCCATCAGACTTTTGGGGAGGCCGTGAAAATCAAGGAGATCGCAACCAGACTCCAGGACTCTACACGTACCCTCTCCCTGTTCCTCGATGCCCATTCGGCCGCGGCACTTGCCCCTCAGATACGAACTCCGTGGATTGCGGTCGTTCGCTCTAAGGAGATGCTTCTCCCTGGTGGAAGTTCCGCAAACATGCCGTCGAATAAGGCTTGGATCCTTGAGACCATGCCAACTCCTGGCGATCTTGTCCAGGCTATTCGGAGACTCCACCCCCTCCCCAGGGATGTCGGAATGGTGTACACACCGGCGGCTCCCGGCTCGTCAGGGTTTGTCGAGAAGACCACAAACACCCTTCAGAGTATCTTCGCTGGGCACATCCAGGTCCACACGTGCGTCTTGGCGCCCGGTGCCTGTCGGAACGCTACCGACGTGCGCAATGCCCTGGAGAACTCCTTTCCCAGCTTGCCCAAGGGAAGCCTGCTTCTTGTCCTGCCGGATGCAAACACGCTGAAGTTTGCCTTCGTCTTTCGCAACTTTGCAGTAGAGAGCGGGATCGGATTGGTAGGTCTCGGGGACTTCAACCCCGGGAATACAGCTTTCGACATCACTGTGCCCACTGAAGCGCTATCCCAGCAGTGCCGCCGGGTGCTGACATTTCTTTCGGAGCCGAACCACGAAAAAGGCATCGAACTCCCTGCCCTACAAACGCGAGTGGCATTCCATCCCAAGGTTCTGCAGAGGCTGGGTTTCTCTACCGTTGAGCAAAACGGCCAGAAAACGAACTCGAAGTGAGAATGGATTCAAGAGCGCGCAGAATGGGAAACCTGTCCGATCCCTTCAACCGCCCGATCCGGGTTTTGGAAATCCTGGAAGCCACCACTGGTGGCACGCGCCGGCACCTCTACTATTTGCTGACTCATTTGGACACGGGCCGGTTTTCCGTTTCGCTTGTTTACTCGGATTTGCGCGACCCACACTTTGCCAAAGATCTTGAGACTTTCGCAGCGAGAGGGATCGAGCTTATTGAAGTTCCGATGCGCCGCGAAATCTCTCCCTTTGACGATCTTGCTTCCTTCCTGCGCATTGCGAGGATCATCCACCGGGGACGGTTTGACATCGTTCACGCGCACAGTTCAAAGGCGGGCTTTCTCGGACGTCTGGCAGCCCGCCTGCTCGGTGTTCCGGCCGTCATATACTCTCCCCACAGTTTCGCTTTCCAGTACAACCCCCACGGCCTACGCGGCGCACTATACCGCTCCCTGGAACGGATTGGCGGGAAGTTTCACCACAAAATGCTGTGCGTATCTGAGGGAGAGAGGAAGGTCGCTGGTGAGAACCGGATTTGCCCTATCGAAACACTCCACACGTTATGCAACACGATTCCTCGCGAGACCATGAAGGCTGTCCGACTCCCAGCGGAAGTACGCCGAAGCCTGGGTATTCCCGAATCCTGCCCCATTGTTGGTACGGTGGCGCAATTCCGACCCCAAAAGGGACTGTCGCATTTTGTCAACGCGATGCCCGGGATACTTGAGCGCTGCCCCGATGTGCGTTTTCTCATCGTGGGTGATGGTCCCCTCTTTGGGGAGGTCCGTGAACAGATCCGCGGGATGGGGCTCGACAAACGCGCGATCCTGGCGGGCCACCAGGAACACACCCCCGACTTCTATCAGGTTATGGATGTGTTTGTTTCTTCCTCTCTCTGGGAGGGTATGCCTTACGTGATTCTGGAAGCAATGGCCATGGGACTCCCCATAGTGGCAACGGATACCGTGGGCAACAATGAACTGGTGACCCATGAGAAGAACGGTCTGCTTGTCCCTCCCGAGAATCCCTCCGCGATTGCGGACGCCGTCGGCGATGTCCTTTGCGATTCCGATCGCCGGATACGCTATACTCACGAAAGCAGATACATGGCCTCAAATCTGCCCACCCTCCAAGAGTGGATCGCCCGATACGAGGAGTTCTACCGCAGCAATTGCCCTTCGATGTCCTTGAAGGTAGGGTCAACACGTTTGACCTGAGGCATCTTCCGCGATTGAGAGGAAAGAACATGAATCGTCAGATCATCGAAAACCGATTCTTGGCCATTGTTGCGGATCCCCGCTTTCCCCGTGCCTCCGGAGACCGGTGCCCGCAACATTTGGCGTCCGTCGACTTGCGCGGCTATCTCCTTGTCCCCCCAGGCGACATCAATGCGATGCCAGCCTTCACTAAGTCCAGAGACTGGTGTCTTGGAGAGAACGGTTGAAGTGCCGGAATAGACCTTTCGCAACTCGATTTCTGCGTTGGTGCAGTGGAGTTCCATAGACACGTCAGCGCCAACCCATCCCAAGAGAGTGAAATCCGTGTCCTGCCCGAAATAGGCGGAGATCTGCGCAAGATAGCTCTGCCAGGAGTCCTGCCCGATCAGAATCTCCCCTTTCCCCTGTGCTATGAGTTGGCCGTCGGCGCTGTCCGGATCCCCATCCAAGACGGATCTGACTATCCAGCTTCCGCTCACGACCTGCCAGTGCGGGAGAAGGCTCCCAGATTGGTCAAGCGGGAATGTGTCCACAACTACATCCTTCCTCTCCACTGACAACGAGGTGATGGGCAATGCCTCTATGGCCTCTGGAAAATGGAAGCCTATTGTCCCCTCAAAGAGATTGTACTCGTTTACTTCGAGCAGTTTCCTATCCTCCTGAAAAACACTGACAAGACCTCTGGAACTCTGCAAAACAAGGACGATTTGTCCTGAGGGCTGGACCGTCAGGCGCGCCTTTTTGCCTGGGTGTTCCTTCCCGTCCACATGTCGGATCAACTCAACCTGACCGCCAGAACGCGGCTCGACCCGCAATTGCACAAAGTTCTTCGAGTCTGCATAGGGGAAGAGTATGGAAAAACTGGACGTCTTGCCGGCCTCTGGCGTCAGGGCAACTCGAACCTGGCTCCCCGACCAGAATGGCGCCTTATATAGGAGGACATCGTTTCTCTCAAGACCCTCGTGAGGTGACCATTGTCTTTCAGCGCCGTTGCGCAGCACAACCCAATCCCGAAGAGCTTCTGCCTCTGCTTTCGGGAAGTCAAACTCAGCAAAAGGATCAGCCAACGGAGACACTTCAATGTTGTCAAATCCGATGCCCCCCGAATAACTCCCAATGCCGACCGCGCCGAGATCGGGAAACGGGAGCTGGGAATGGAGGACAGACATGGTGTTCATTTCAACGCGAATGTCGGTGCGTCTACGCGTCACGGACACACTCTTGGGCTGCCAGGGTTTCGATGAAGAGGGAAACCGCGCGGATTTCAAGACTGTTGGCTTAGAATCCCGGAAACGAAGTAAGTCTACCCCCCTTGTCCTGAAATGGAGCGCCTCGAAACATGTCGAATCCTTCAGCCCCAACAAGAGAAGGAAATCCGTGTCTGGCTTGCATTCGATGTTCTCGGGGAATACTAGATCGAACTCGACCGATACAACATCGCACTCCAAATTCCTGATCCAAGCCATCGTGGGTGTTGTATATGCCTCTCTTGATGAAATCGGTGCGGCATAAAAGAAGTGATTACGGGTGATTCGTTGCTCTTCGATAGACCAGGAAGACGCAGGAGACCCAGTCCAACCTGTGGCTTCTGGAGGGACTGTGCGATCCCCGTGCCCACCCAAGATCTCCAGTGGCTCGAAAGTGCCCGTGTAATAGTGTTCCTGCAATCCAAAGGGAGTATACTTTGAATCTGTGGTGACAAGAATCCTGTCTATTCGGAGTCCAGCATTCATGTTTCCAAGGATCAACTTATGCTTGCCCTTCCGCAGTCTAAGGGGGACAGCCCGGCCCCTGTTGATGGCTATGTAGCTGCTGGGATACCCAATCCATGGCCACCAACTCCACACACCCCAGAATGCCGTCTCCAAGCGCACCGGTTTTACTTCCGGCGGTGGCTGACGGGAATCAAACCAAATGCTCAAGTGACGCCAGCAAGGAGGGGGGGAGTCACATCGAAGCCAGAAAAAGTAATCACCATCAACCGGTATGGCAAGGTCATAGATTATCACCTCTTGCGGGTTTGGGCCATATCTATCGCCGGCGGTCTGTTCGATATAGGCTTTACCTGATACTCCTTGATCACTTCCGACCTCCCACCCGCTTCTCCTTAAGAAAAACTCAGATTGCCGTTGTTCACCCCTACTCCGCAACGCTCTTTCGCCCTTGAGTACACGCACGCCCTGGGTGGCTGTCGTAAAGTCCTCAGCCTCTATCCACAGGCACACGTTTTCCTGACCAAACAGGCATGCGTTCCCCAAAATGGCCCAGAAAAGGCCGGCAGCCAGGATCATGCTGCGGCAGCCAAAGGTTATCGGTATTCTCATGGTGTGAGACGCCTTTCCCTGACGATGGACAGAACACTCGGTGTCTCGAAAGACACAGAAAGTGGGTATATAACCGAATGGTCTCACTTCTTCGCACCCGTTCCCTCGATCTTGCCCAGGAAATCCTTGGCCGTCGTTGTGTGCGGTCCATTGGGGTAGAGATTGACAAGATCCTTGAAGGGCTTCACTGCTTCCGAGTACTTCTGTTCGCAAATATAGGAGTAGCCGACAAGATAGAGGCACTGCTCCCGGTACTCGCCGGTATCTTTGTTAATGACTTGGGCGAATTGGTCCCGAGCGTCCTCATAAGCCGCGGCTGCAACGTATGCCAAGCCGAGCATTGTCCGCGCCGGGGCGTCCTGGTAGTCCTGCGGCAGTTTGGCAAGCAACAGGGTCAGCTCATAGATCGCTTCCTGAAACGCTGTCTCAGAGTACTGGATTTTGGCTATCTTGAGCCTCGCCTGCCACTCCTTGTCACAGTTCGGGAAAACCTCGATAATCCTTCGCTGCACCTGGATTGCCTGCGCTGGCAATTTCCACTGATCCAGATACAGATCCGAGAGCCGCTGGAACTGGGCGTGCGCCGCATCCGTCTGCCGGTTCATCTTGGCCAGTTCTCCGAGATGAAAGGCTTCATTTGTCACGTCGTTTTCGCGTTGAAACAGATCGGAAAAAAAGCTGTGGAAAACCTCGGCAAACCCTGGTTTGTCCTTGATAAAGGGCTTCGCCTGTTCCACGAACCACTTTGACCCATCCAGACGATCCTCTGGGGCCAGATGGCCCAGAAGCCCCTGACGAACCGTGAGATTGCTGCTCTGGTGTTGGGGGTAATCACGCAAGGCGGCGGCATAGGAGAGAAAAACTTCGGGGCGGGAAGTATGCTTGCACACCTCGACCAATTCCTCCACAAAGACCTGGAAGACGGCCCGGTCGTATTCTCCTTCGGTCCAGTCTCCAGGAATCTCCTTGGACTTGACCAAGGTAGAGAACAAGTCCGCCGCGTCGCGATAGAGGCACGTTCTTGCCGAGATCGCGGCTGTCGTGACTCCCGCGTCGTTCATGATCTCCGCGAGAGTGGCTATCTGGGTGATCTCTGGGATGGGTTTGCCAGCGTTGAGTGCCTTCGCGGTGTTCTGGTAAGCGCGCGACAGAGAAGCGGGCAGGCAGTATGTATCAGGGGTGGATGGGTAGAAAGCAAGTCTATTGCGCGCGGCCAGTGAAAGGAACTTCCCCGCCATTTCAGGTTTGCCGATCTGGTGCCAGATCACGGCTAGATCCAGCAAGTTCACAAGAGTGTCGCACCTGTGGATCGCCGAGTTCAGGCCTGCCTTGTCCTCGACATCCACGATGCGGGAAGCTTTTCCGCAGGACCGTTCCCGCTGGGTGGAATAAGTCGTACCCGCTTTTGCCCAGGAGGCTCGAAAGGCGGCCCATCTTTCTCGCGGACTCTGTCCCTCTTTCGGGACAGCGCACGACAACAGAAGCCCGGCGAGAGAATCGGATGGGACTTGGCAGTTCTGCGTGAAGGAACGCGCTGGTTCGCTCATCTCGGGTTGCATCAGGGCCGCCATGACCAGCTCGGTGCAGATGGAATCGGCAACCGAGGAGTTTGGCGACTTGACAACGGCGCCGGCGAGTGTTTTCGCGGTCTTCGGGTCATCGAAGGGGAGAACGTCCCCGGCCAGGTTCTGGAAAAGCCGGCAGGACAAGGCGCTGTCTGGGTGGGCCACGATGTACTGAAGCGCGGCCTCGGCGGATTTGCTTCTGTCCACACCGGCATGCTGCGCGAAACGCTCCCCAATCTCAAGAAGTGCCCCTGCGCCATCGAGTTTCGCAAAGTCTCTCTCCAGTTCCTCAAAGGGAATCTTCGCCAGAGCCTTTACGTGGAGGGACTCAGGTTCCGGGATCGCCTTGCTCAAGAGAGAGAGAGCATCCTGGGCCGTTGCCACAGGAAGGGAAAAAGGAGGCATGGAGATTTTCTGCCACGCAGCCCCGCCAGGAAGGAAGGTGACGGACTTCATCACATCCGTGGCGGGCGGGTCAATGAGCAAACACGTGCTCTGCGACAACAAGCAGGCACGAGCCGAGGAAGAAGCGGGGTTGTCAGCCGATTGTTCTGCAAACACCAGCGCGCAAGGATCACCCAGCTTCACGTCTCCCAGAATGTTGGAGGAGCATATCAAATTGCTGATCGAGACAACCGTCCGTCCTTGCTTGCTGGGCGTGACGTACAGGCCATCCTGATTACCGGACAATTCGCAATGGCGAATGTCCGCTATCATGTGCTTCGTGTTGGCGAACAGAACTCCCGCATTCTTGTTGGAGGTCATCGAGCATCCCGAAAAGGATGCGTGGGATACAGGGACCGGCTCCCCCTCTTTGAGCGCACTCGTTTCCGGGGCGAACACAACTCCCTCGCGGCCATTGTTGGAAAAACGGCAGTCCTCTGCGGTGAGTTCACCGGACGATCCCAAGTAAAGGCCAGCCAGGGTATTGTTCGATACATTGCATCTCCCAATCTGAACTTCGCAAGGGGTGATCCAGCCCAAACCGTTCCCTGTGTTCCTGGCCATGACACTGTCTTTCAATTGTAGAGTCAGGGTGGAACCTAGATAGGGGTATAGGTACACGCCATCTCCGCCGTTCGCCGATATGTTGCACTTTGAGACACTGGCGTTGAGATTCGTCTTGGCGCTGATGTTCAGACCCGCAGCCTTGTTGCCAACCAGTGTGCAGCTCGTTAGGGTAACATCCCCGGGGGAAGAAGACGGCGCATTGCCGTTCGAGGCCGAACAGACAATGCCCGGGCCGCCGTTTTCCATAAGAGAACTTGCTTTCACCTCCAAATGGAGGTCTCCCCAAGTGGTCCTGATCCCGTCCCGTCTGTTCTCTCTGAAAGAACAACCTTCAATCCTGCAGCGTAGGACCGCCGCCTCGGAGAGGTCAAACAAGACGCCTATGTCTCCGTTGCTTTCCACGCGGCTATCCATAAGAGAAAGATCCATGTTTTCCTTGGCAGTAAGCCGAAGGGGAGGCTGGGAACGGACAACCAGGCCATTACCCGTGTTCTTCCGTAACACGCACTTGACGAGGCTAATCTTTGATTGACCGAATTCCCTCTGATTCTCCTCTGCTTGCTGATTCTGCCACAGGAACAATACTCCACACTCTTTGTTTGTCTGTATCGTCATGTTTCTGAGGGAAAAGTCCACGGCGGACTTGCGGTCTGGAGTGAGAAAAACTCCATGTCTGCCGCAGTTCTCAATAATGAATCCATCCATCTGTACGTGCGATGCGCTTGATGTGATGATTACGCCATCTTGAAGGAATTCTGCATCCAGACTCTCTTCTCGAGTGGCCAAGTTCCAGATTTCCTCTTTAGTCAAAGCGCGGTTGTATATCGTCACCTCGTCCACCATGCCCTGCACCCCGTATTCCGGAGATTCCTCAAAGCCACAACGTTTTCCAATACATACCTTACCGTTGCTTCGCGGAAGCGTGCCGCTGGTGAGCAGAGAGGAACTCAGAGCGCCATCTATGTACAATTGCATTTCCCTGCCAGTATATACGCCAGCAACATGGTGCCACCGCCCATCATTCAAGGCTATGGGCACTTTTACCATTCTCTTCTCGTCATTTGGCCTGCATACGAACACTAAAGTGGAGTACGCTCCCTCTCGGGTAAGGGCCCAAAGGGCTAGTTGATCTCCCTGAACAGCTTGGCTCACGAAATACTGCACATCAAAGCCAATGGTGCCCACCTTGATGAAAGCGGCTACTGTCATTTCCTCCTTGATGTCAAGGCGATCTCCCGTGGGCACAGATATGCAGCCGTCTCCCCTGAATTCAATGCCTCCGCCCACAAGGCCTTTCTCCGGCTGCAAGACCGGCTTCCCCACAAAGCTGCCCTCCAGACCTTTCCCGGAGAAATCGCGAACCTTCCCGCCTTCCGCTGAGTCCAGTTTCCAGTAACCTCGGAGGCCGTTCTTTGGAGGTTCTGGAACAGTGCCTTTAACACCAGAGGCAGACCCATCTGCCGTAATCCGCGCCCCCTCCGGCACGGATACGATCTCAATATCCTTGTTGACGACAACGGTTTCCTTGTAGGTAGCCCCGCCCTTGACCACAACCCGGTCCTGGCCCGGCTTGGCGGCCTGGATCGCGGCATTGATAGTCGGGTAGTCCTCGGGAACACGGACGTCCTTGGCGACTACCTGAGAATGCAAGATAATGAGCCCCATTGCGACCTGTTTAGCAAGAAGTGCCATGCCCGGCATGTGCTTCATTTCCTGAACCCTCCGT
>Ga0315277_10000815_pt1 | contig 48086 bp, 51 predicted proteins | sample YL17G05_15_MG_FD_203695 | JGI IMG/M metagenome (GOLD analysis project Ga0315277, IMG submission 203695) | Sediment microbial communities from Yellowstone Lake, YNP, Wyoming, USA - YL17G05_15 | ecosystem: Environmental > Aquatic > Freshwater > Lake > Sediment | place: USA: Wyoming | collected... | reverse complement strand
GGAATTTTAAAGTGATCGGAGAGTTTCAAGATTCTTTCCAAATCATGAATTCCTGAAAGAGTAGGCTCTGTGATGGCTAAGACCAGATTCACTCCGGTCAATGAGGCCGTTACCGGACATCCGATGCCTGGGGGGCCGTCGATCAGTATGAGGTCAAGGTTCTTCTCTTTTGCAATCTCTACCGCTTTTTTTCTGACCACCGTTACTAATTTGCCGGAGTTCTCCTCTCCGATTCCAAGTCTTGCATGGACAAAAGGACCGTAAGCCGTATCAGAGATAAACCAATCCCCTGAAAATGCCTCCTCCATCGCAATGGCGCTCTCAGGGCAAATGTGTCTACAAAATCCACAGCCTTCACACGAGATAGGATTGACAACTCCGTTATCGATTGCATTAAAGCGACAAATCTCGGTACAGAGACCACATTGAGTGCATTTATCTAAATCCACATGTGGAGACCTTCCACCAAAATATTTCTCTTGAGTCAAAATTTTGGGTTGAAGCAAAAGGTGGAGGTCTGCGGCGTCAACATCGCAATCCACCATGACTTTATCCTTCGCTAAAGCTGCAAAGGCAGCAGCAATGGTGGTTTTCCCTGTTCCACCTTTGCCACTGACAATGGCCAATTGTCTAATTTCGTTTTGCTCCATGTTTTTCTTAGTGTAGAAATATTACTTCTTCTGATAATTCAAAATCGCCTCATGTAATCCTCTTATTGCAAGAAGGGAGCAATGAGCTTTCCTTGCCGGGATGCCACCCGCTTCTTCGATTACATCGTTATCGGTCAATTTCAGGGCCTCCTCCAGTGTCTTTCCAATGGCCAATTCGGTGGCAATGCTTGATGTGGAAATTGCCCCGGGACATCCCATCGTCAGAAACTTGAAATCGGAGATTTTGCCATCTCTCACCTTGATATAAACTCTGATGAAATCACCACAAGTAGGATCGCCGACCACCGCCATGGCATCAGGGTTTTCTATTTCTCCCGCATTTCTGGGATGCATAAAGTGGTCGATGAGCGTTTCGTTATAGACGAGATAGCCAACCTCGTCACTGAGCTGCTCCATTTCTTCGACTTGACTCATAGAATTCCCCCACCTTTTCAAATAGATCCTTGAATCCCTGCACGTAGGAAGGATGTTCGACAACAATTGGAACTCCCCTTGAATACGATTCAGCAATCCTTCGATCCATTGGAATTTCCATTAGAATAGGAATATTTTTCGATTGGCAATAATCCCAAACTTCTCGGTCCCCAACATCCGCCTTATTGACAACCACTCCCTTTGGAATTCCCAACTTCTCCAGCATTCCCACTGCCAGCTCCAAGTCATTCAGTCCAAAGGGTGTTGGTTCTGTAACAAGAATGCAGAAGTCACTTCCCTTTACGGTTTCAATGACAGGGCAGGCTGTCCCTGGAGGGGCGTCGAGAATGACGATCTTACTCTTTTGATCCTCTCTTTTGCTTTCCTGATTACAGGGGAAGCCATTGGTTCTCCTATATTCAGAATTCCATTGATAAAAGAGATTCCATTTGCACTTCCTTCCTGAACAATGCCAATCTCTCTTTGCACTTCGAATATGGCCTTTTCAGGGCATAAATAAGAGCATGCGCCGCATCCGTGGCAGAGCTCGTCGAAAACCAGAACGTTTTTCAAAATGACTGCAATTGCATGGTATTCACAGACCTTTCCACATTTGCCGCAATATGTGCATTTGGATTCATCAATTCGGGGGACGGGAATTCCCATGGAGGTAACCTGGTGGATGGAGGGGGATAGAAAAAGGTGGGAATTAGGTTCCTCAACATCACAGTCAATCAGTTGCACAGTTTCCTTTGGGAGAGAAAGGGCCAGATTGACTGCAATAGTGGTCTTTCCGGTCCCCCCTTTTCCACTTGCGATTGAAATAATCATGCTGTCTTCCCTTGTCCATACATCTTAAAAAACTGCTTGGTAAATTTTTTGAGACACAATTTGTATACTATCCATTTAGAGTCTCAAATCCTCTCTCAACCTCTTACGTGGCCCCCCATCCCTGGCGGTGCTCCAATCCTTTACAGGGATGATCTCCTCATATCGATCCAACTGTCCAAGCTCCTTTAACCGATCGATGATGAGCTGCCAACCGCAGTCGGTCTCCCTGTCCACCTCACACTTCCCATTCGTCGACCCACCACAGGGACCATTGAGCAAACTCTTGGCACATCTGGCAATGGGACAGATCCCTCCGGTCTTATCCAGGATGCAGGTCCCGCAACCCTGACACCGCTCAGCCCAAACTCCCTGTTCCAGTGCCACTCCTAAAAAAGTTGTATTCACAGCCGGTAACACCGGCTTCGTCCGATACTTTTCCGCTACATATTGAACCCCTGCACCACATGACATTGACAAGATTGCCTCATAGTCTCCAACAAAGGGACGGACCTGATCGATGTACTCAGGATCGCATTGACGCTCAAGGGTATGCTCCCGAACCTCAATCTCCTCTCCATCCTTTGCGCGAAAGAGCCTCAACTCCGATGCCAGTACTCCAACTTCTCTTTCTCCGCCAACGGCACAGACGGTTACACATTCGTTACAGCCAAGAAGGAGAACCTTTTTATAAGGCTTGATCATCTGCAGGATCTCATCAAGTGATTTGCGATTTGCTACAATCATCAATGCCTCTGTTTATATTTAATCAGTCGCAACATTCTCGTAATAGCAACGATGCTCATACATTCGATATCGGATTGCCCCTGTTTTTGTAAGATGATCTAAGTGCTTCACAACTTCATCTATACGGAGTCCAAGAGCTTTAGAAATATCTTCCGTTGTGCAAGGTCTTCTCTTGATCAAGTTAAGAATCTCTGTATCCTTCACGGAGTTAAATTCTTCTCCCAGGGGAGCAGTAAATTCAGATATAATCTCCGCCTTATCTCCAAATTTTTTCCTTATTTCTTCAAGCTGAGTTGTTGTTAAGGGGTAAGCAAATTCTTCAGAAGGGGGCCTGACCGTGGTATTTAATTGAATCCTATCAGGCTCGATTTTGTCGATGACCTCTTTGAGTTTTTCGATTTCTTCTTTACCGTCATTGACACCCCGACAAAAGAGGATTTCCAGCCAGATTTGGCCTCGATATTGTTTCCGAAATTGAATGAGACCTGAAATGATTTCCTCAATTCTTAAGGATGGATGGGGCCTGTTTATGTATTCAAAAAGGGATGGAGTGATTGCATCAAGGGATGGGAGGACGACATCGGCTTCCGAGAGATCCTTTCTTACTTCATCTAACAAGAGAAGAGAGCTATTTGTTAAGACGGCTATGGGAGTAGAGGTGATGTCTTTGATACTTCGGATTATTTCTCCAATGTCGGTATTTAACGTCGGTTCGCCAGAGCCAGACAGGGTTATATAATCTGGTTTTTTCTCTAAAGCTGACAAACAGATTTCAAATTCTCCCTGAATGTCTTCAGGTAGTACATAAGATTGCCGAGATGTGGTCTTACAAATCGTCCTTCCCAAATCGCAATAGACGCAATCGAAAGTGCAGGTTTTATATGGGACAAGATCAACTCCTAAGGATCTTCCCAATCTCCTCGAAGGCACTGGGCCAAAAATATATTTGAGATTGTTCGGTATTTTATCCATGCCTTTCAATTCTGGATCTTCTCAAATTCTTGAAGCAACCGCTTCTGATTGATGCCAAACAGGATACAAGCCATCCCGAGTGTCTGGATCTTAAAGCCCGGCCTTTCCAGGCAATGTCCACCAAAATATCTTTCCATGATCTTGGACATCTGTGGATATTCCCTTAGAATGTTCCCCGATCAATATATTTTCTAAAGGAGGATCCTTAGACGAAAAAGATGTCATTTCTTAGCCCCATGATGAACCCTTCTTTTCATGCTCCTATATTTGGCCTCTGCACTTGCCACCCTCTTCCCATCCACCAAAGCCTTCCCTTCTAAAATGAACATTTCATGGAGTTGGTCAACAATCCTCGCTTCTAACTTCACAACTGTTCCCGTTCGAATGGGGGTAGAATACTTGATCGACAATCTTCCCGTGAGAGCAGGGATATCCTTCATTAAGAGACAGTGGGTCATCGCAGAATCTAACAGGGTGGCTATTATTCCTCCATGAATGATACCTGAGTAGCCTTCAAACTTAGGGTCTGCAAAGAAATCTCCAAAAACGGAGCCGTCTTCTCGCTTGTGAAACTTGAGTCGCAATCCTGTCCCATTTTTCGAACCACAGGCAAAACAATTCTTATGGAAATTACTTTCTACATTTTCTTTTTGAGTAGTTAACATCGGATTCAGCAGTCTATTGTCATCCGCGATCCGTTTCCCCACCTTTTTCCTCCCCCACCTGCGGGGGGAGGAAAGGAGGGGGGCAGACCCGGACACGAATCACGGCTCACATGATTTATTGATTAGGTGGCCTCCAATTCACGGCGTTTGGCATAAGCTATTTTCTTACCATCTTTGAACCGCATTTGGGGCATTTCACAAAGGAGCATGGTGTTCCTGCTTCATGAGGGACAGTCGTCCCACATTTTGGGCACATGCATTCTCCGCCAGGGCCTGCGCCTGCTCTGGAGCCACCCATTCCGGCACCTCTGCCTGTTCCTGGACCACTGCCTCCGGGGGGACCTTTTCCGTCTCCTCTTGGCATATGTCAATCACCTCCTTCTACCTACAAAATCGCATAGCGCAGAGAGCATAGCGCAAGAAATACTACCCATGCCTGCCGTTAGGCAGGTCTTCTTTTCCCCCTAAAGGGGTTAGGGGGTTGGGTTCCGTCGATGTCCCCATGCAAGCACTAACATTTACCACTACCAACGACGGAACCCTCGCCCGCCACCGAAGACTCTGCCACGGCCACCACCCCATGGAAGCCCTCCACGACCTGCCCCGAAGACAGGCCCACAAAAGGGCCTTCCATAAAATGGATAACCACCGGAGGCTGGATAATAAGGTGCCTGCATGCTATACCCGGATGGACCGTAGCCTCTGTTTGGCATAGCACAGAAACCTCTACCTCCACCCGTCATCGGTCCTTGACCCGATGGTCCTGTTCCATCAAATCCTGGCATAAAGATCACTCCTTTTTTGTAAAAGTTTATAGTCAATAGGTTAGGGTGAAGATGCCAGTTTAGTGAATGGGTTATGAAATTGGTCCCCAAAACTACACCTGACCTTTTAACCTTGACCCAAACCGGCTTCCTAACCTTTACCAATAAACCTTGGACATTTAATCTTGTTTTTGGCGTTTCAATTCTTCGAGCCTTTTCTCAAGTTGGCTCAGCTCTTCTCGAAAATAATTCGCCCCTTCTTCAAGAAAGCGAATTTCTACTTCTTTGGTTGGAAGCCCCCATGGTGGAACCGGTCCGCCAAACCACCCGGGATGCCAACACCGACCACGCCCAAATCCATAGGGATGGTACCCCCATCCCGCAGGTCCCATTCCGTAAGGCATAATCATCCCTCCTTTCTTTCATAGGCGAATTATTCAAATGGTACCGAATTTAACGAAAGGATTTTATTCGAATAATTCGTAGCTATTCGTAATATTCGTTCTTTAACCTCTGCGACCACCCATGCCTCGACCCTCTCCCATTCCAAAATGAGGAGGAACCGTAGGCCCACTTGCTTCCTGAAGTTTTCCAGCCTTGAATGCTTCGGTAACTTCCCTTATCGTCCCTCCAGAAACCAAGTGGACTTTAATCCCTGATACTGAAAGGGCTGATGCCGCATTTGGTCCGAGATTACCCGTAATCACAGCGCTCGCACCTTTTTGAACAACAGATTGTGCTGCCTGAACCCCGGCACCCCCCATGGCCATTAACCCTTCATTTTCAAGAGTCTCAAACTCCATAGTCTCAGGATCGATGAAAATAAAATACTGACATCTTCCAAATCTTGGATCGATCTGTGAATTAAGGTCTTTTCCTGTTGAACTGACAGCAATTTTCATCGTCTCTCCTCCTCACATTCATGATCATGCCCGTGATGCTCACAAGCAACGATTCCCTGAATTTCTCCCCTGAGATAAGCCTCAACTACATCCCTTACCTTTCCTTGGGCCCCTGTAGCGACGTCAATCCCAAATTGGGTGAAAAAGTCGATTGCCCTCGGTCCCATTCCACCTGCAATCATCACATTTGCCTTTTGTGAATGGATAAACTGGGGAATGACTCCCGGTGTATGGTTTGGAAAGTAAGGATTCTTGACTACTTCAGATCCCAGAATCCGATCTCCCTCCACATTGACAAAGGTATAGAAAGGACATCTGCCAAAATGGGCACTCAGCAATCCATCGAGACCAGAACCATCTTCAGAAGCCAATGCAATTTTCTTCATCTCTTTACCTCCTATTATTTAAAATGGTATGGAAACTTTTCTCTTTCAAATTGTTTCTCTATCTCTTTAAAACCCACATACTCCTTACAGCGGTGGGCTATCTCCTTAAGGGCCTTAGTTGCTTCCGAATTCGGGTGGGCCATCACAAATGGCATTCCTCTATCACAATCAGTGACCATTTCCGGGTCAATAGGAATCCTACCAAGAAAGGGAACCTTCAGGTCCTGTGCTGCTTTTTCTCCTCCGCCGATCTTAAAAAGAGGAATCTCTTTATGGCAGTGAGGACATTCCAATCCACTCATGTTTTCAACAATCCCAATCACAGGAATACTGAGCATCCGACTAAAGGTGACAGCCTTTCGTGAATCGAGCAAAGCCACATCTTGAGGTGTGGTCACCACGATCGAACCATCCACATTCTTGATGAGATGGGCTGCACTTAGCGGTTCATCCCCCGTCCCAGGAGGAAGATCGACGACGAGAAAATCGAGGTTTCCCCAGTCCACTTCTCCAAGAAATTGGCTGATGGCGCCATGCTTAAGGGGACCTCTCCAGACCACTGGATTATCCCGATCTCCGATGAAAAAGGCCATTGAAATGACCTTCAAGTTCGGAAAGACCTCAACCGGAATCATCCCCTTGTCTGATCCCTCCACATGCTTGGATTCAATTCCAAGCATCTTGGGAATGTTGGGGCCATGAATGTCCGCATCGAGGAGCCCGACGTTGAACCCATCCAGAGATAGGGCAACAGCCAAATTTGTCGATACTGTGCTTTTTCCCACACCACCCTTTCCGCTCATCACCAGAATTCGGTGTTTGATGTGTGAGAGCTTTGATCTCAATCTCTCCTGGGCATGAGCCTCTTTCTCCTGCTGATTGCAAGAATTGGTTTGATCACAAGTTTCACAGGTTGAATCTTGTTCACATTTTTCTTCGGCCATTTATATCCTCCTTCCTCTGGAACCTTTCTTCCAAGCACAAAAACGTCTTCTTCCTCTTCCTTCACAGCACAAGCCGGGTCGAAGCCTTCCTCTCATGAAAAGATCAAAGACGATCTCGGCCTCTCCTATGACATCTTGAACAACATCAATACCCCTACTTCCAAGTTGATTCTGACAAAAACCATCCATTCCGCCGCAGATGACTTTATTCACCCCGTTTGAGGTGATCTGCTCCAGACGCTGGGGGAGATTGAGATTAGCCGTTGGGAGCTTTTCCTGCCCTACGACCTTTCCCCCCTCAACATCGATGATCCACATCTCAGGTGAGAAGTCAAAGCGGGGGGAAATCCTGTTTCCGAAAAGGGGAATGGCAATCTTCATCATCGCCCACTAAAGAGCAAGAAGGATGCCAGCACTAAACAAAGACAGAAAAGCGTTTTAATTTCGGGAAATTAAAAGAGGGGTTAAGTCGTAGGATTTGTTGAAGGAAAAATATTTTATGTTGTGAAATTGAAACTGATGCAACAATAAAGTTGCAAATATGAAACTTTTAGATGAGACCATACTTCTTCGTCTTCCTCCACAGGGTGGTGCGGTCAATGCCTAATTCCCGGGCTGTTTTGATGCGGTTTCCATTGTATTTCTTCAAAGTATTTTTGATCACTTCTGCCTCTGCCTTTCCAAGAAGAGTTTCTTCTTTGAGAGAAAGCGAGGCGTCCATTTCAGATGGAGTTCCAGTAAGCTCTTTGGGAATACAATCCAAATCGATCTGATCCCCTTTGCAGAGAATAAAGGCATGTTCGATGATATTTTCGAGCTCTCTCACATTTCCAGGATAGTCGTATCGCAATAACAAGCGAAGAGCTTCATCAGATATGCCGGAAATCTGTTTTCCCATTCTGACATTGAACTTCTGTATAAAGGCGTTAATCAGCAATGGGATATCTTCTTTCCTTTGTGAAAGACCAGGAAGTTCAATCTTCACCACATTGAGTCGATAAAAGAGGTCATCCCTGAACTTTTCTTCACTGACAAGCCTTGATAGATCTTTGTTAGTTGCCGCTATGATTCGGACATCTGTCTTCCTGGGACTGGTTGCTCCCAATGGTTCATACTCTTTTTCCTGAACTACCCGAAGCAACTTTACCTGAAGGGAAGGAGACATGTCGCCCACTTCGTCAAGAAAAATCGTCCCTCCATTAGCGAGGGCAAATCTTCCTGGCTTGTCTTTCTTCGCGTCGGTAAAAGCCCCCCTCATATATCCAAATAGCTCTGACTCAAGCAATGTGTCCGGAAGGGCACCGCAATTCACCTTGATAAAGGGTTTCATTTTCCTCCGACTGAGGTTGTGGATAGCTTTGGCGAAAAGTTCTTTCCCGGTTCCACTCGCTCCCTGAATCAACACCGTGCTGTCGCTTTCTGCAATATTGGGTAGGATATTGAAGATCTCATGGATCAGGTGATTCTTACTGATAATATCGCCTAATGTATACCTTTGGGAGAGTTCTTTTTTAAGTTCCTCAATAGTGGAAAGATCCCTGAAGGTTTCAACCCCACCAATGATCTGGCCTTTTTCATTCCTTAATACGGCTGTGCTGATGTTGATGGGAACTTTCTTGCCCGCCTTATTGAGGATGGTGACAGGACGGTTTGTTATCTCCCTCTTTGTCTTCAAAGTCTCCTTTAAGGCACATTGGGTTTGGCAGATGTCTGCCCTGAAGATGTCGAAGCAATAGCGGCCTAAAGCCTCTTTGCTGGAAAATCCAGTAATTTCTTCAGCCCCCTTATTTAAAAAGGTGATCTTCCCTTCGCTATCTGTCGTGAAAACACCATCCGCAATGCTATTAAGAATGACACGGAAAAATTTGTCGGGTTCTCTTATCTTCATAATTTTAATCATAGCACAATATGGCGTTAACTCAAAACCATGGGGGCTTTCCATTTCCATAAGGTCTTTTTTATGTTATATTCAATTTCATTGTTGTCAAAAATAGGAGATTGATTCGCTTCGCTCGCAATGACAACATTTAGTGTCATTGCGAGGAGGTTGTGACGACCGACGCGGCAATCTCGATTTTAAACTTAAGTATTATCAATAAGTTAAAGTCCAATTTGGACAAGAGTGATTTAATTTATGATTACCGTAGACGAGGCGTTAGAGAAGATTCTTTCACACATACAGCCCTTAGGTTTTGAAAAGGTCTCTATTCTGGAAGCATTAGGGAGGGTGATTGCAGAGGATATGATTGCCCCCCGTGATCTTCCCCCTTATGATAATTCGGGGATGGACGGTTATGCGGTTAGGTATGAAGATATTCGGGATGCTTCTGAAAAGAATCCTGTCCGCTTAGAAGTGATTGAAGATCTTCGTGCAGGATTCATTTCTAAAAGAACGGTCCAAAAAGGTCAGGCCATAAGAATTATGACCGGTGCCCCCATCCCAAAAGGTGCAGATGCGGTTGTGCCTGTTGAGGAGACGGAGAGAGGAAACGGCTTTGTCTTCATCCTGAAGGCTGGTTTTCCCGGCGGGTATATACGAAGGGCAGGGGAGGATATAAGGAGAGGAGACCTCGTTATTTCTGCCGGAGACCTGATCCGTCCGTCAGAAATTGGAATGCTTGCCTCTATGGGAAGGTCATTCGTCTCGGTTTATCAAAGGCCATCGGTTGCCATCCTCTGCACCGGCGAGGAGCTGGTGGATGTGGGTGAAAGCCTGGATGGGGTGAAGATTGTCTCCAGCAATTCCTACACATTAGCCGCCCAGGTCAGGGAGTGCGGAGCGATCCCAATTCAATTGGGGATTGCGAAAGACCGAAAAGATGAGATTAAAGAGAAGGTCCTTCAGGGGCTTCGGGCTGATGTTTTTATTTCGTCAGCGGGTGTCTCCGTAGGGGATTATGATTTCGTCAGGGATGTCCTGAAGGAACTGGGCGTGGAGATGATATTCTGGAGAGTCGCGATGAAGCCAGGGAAACCTGTAGCATTCTGGATGTTTGATGGAAAACCAGCCTTCAGCCTTCCGGGAAATCCTGTTTCCTCCATGATCACCTTTGAACAGTTTGTAAGGCCGTCGCTTCTGAAGATGATGGGCCATCGGCAGATCTTCCGGCCTGTCATCGAGGCCATTTTAAGGGAGGATATCCGAAAAGAGTTAGGCAAAAGGCATTTTGTCAGAGCCATGGTCTCATTTGAAAAGGACGGCTACTGCGTCACGACCACAGGACCACAGGGTTCTGGAATATTGAGATCCATGGTGAAGGCCAATGGCCTTATCATCATCCCCGAAAGCCAAGAGATTGTCAGGGCAGGGGAGAAAGTCAAAGTGCAATTGCTGGATCGAAACTTTTGATCATGGAAGAATGGAATTATGGAATGATGGAATGTTGGGTCGAAAAGAATCTTCTCAGCCTTCCCCATTATTCCATTGTTCCAACATTCCAATATTCCAAAGGAGTTTGGCGTGATTCCCATCATTTCTATCGTTGGAAAATCGGATAGTGGAAAGACCACTTTCATTGAGAAGCTGGTGCCGGAACTCGTCCGCAGGGGTTACCGGATCGCGACGGTAAAGCACGATGTCCATGGGTTTGAGGTGGACAGGGAGGGAAAGGATTCCTGGCGCCATAAGCAGGCAGGCGCTCATACAACGATCATCTCCTCTCCTGCCAAAGTGGCACTGATCCGGGATGTGGAGAAGGATTTCACTCTTGACGAACTCCGCCAGAAACTGATTCAGGATGTGGACCTGATCCTCTCGGAGGGTTACAAGAAGGATGTACAACCGAAGATTGAAATCTTCAGAACAGAAAAACACAAAGAACTCCTCTGCACCAAGGAGGATAACCTCGTTGCTATCGTATCGGACAGGGAGTTTGATGTTGGAGTCTCCTGCTTCTTTCTCGATGATATCAAAGGGGTGGCTGATTTTATCGAGAAGAAGTTCCTTAAAACGAAAGGAGAAGAAGAGATCACCCTTAAAGTGGATGGCAGAACAGTTCCCCTGAAACCTTTTATCAGAGATTTCCTGTTAGGGTCGATTAAGGGAATGGTCAGTTCACTGAAGGGGTGTGAAAAACCCAAAAAGATTGAGATTCAGATTGAAGGTTAAATCTGAAGCCTATCCTGGACCTGTTTTCTCCATTCTTGCAGTTCTTTGACCTATAACTCCAGATTCAATCCGATTATGACGATTTGAACTCAGAAAGTTTAATGATACCTTTATACCCTTTCATCTTTTCAAAAAATTTATAATCTGCGGTGATTAACGGCTTCCCTTCTGCACGCGATAGCCCAAGAAAGTAGGCGTCATAGACGGTTATGTGGTATTTGAACGCTAAAGCAATTGCTTCTTCCATAATCCTCTTGTCGATTCTTGCGACTTCCAGTTCCATATCAAATACTGAATCAATAGCCTCGCTTACATCTTTTGTTGAAAAACGGGGGTTATATCGGAGCGCATTGGCCAATTCATAAAACAACAATTCCGGAACAATGAAATGGGCAGACCCTTCCAGCAAGTACTCTCTTATTTGAAAAGCACGATTGAGATCATCTTCTCCATATTCACTAAACCATTTGAGAACGACGGAGGTGTCCAATACAAACCCATTCATGGATGTTTCTCTCTCCATTTTCTCAACTCAGAAACCGAGTCCCATTTTCCTGATTTCTTTCTCAATCTGTCCTGAATAGTAATGGCCTGGCGGACCTTCTTCATTCTGATCTCTTCTGACTTTTGGCGCTGATAATCTTCGATCAACTTATTGGCCGCCTCCCTTAAAATTCGACTTCTGCTTTTCCCTTCTTCCTTTGCAATCCGGTCGATCTTCTCAATTAAATCTTCCTGGAAAACGGTATTTATCCGCACCATCATTATACCTCCTTATTACACACCTTTTATACACAATTTATGCGATTTATATTTGATTGTCAAGCCGTTTTTATGAGTTTCCTACATATTTAAAGTTGAGAATTTCCTTCTAACCTTTTTTTATTTTAGCTAACAGATTTTTTAATGAGAAGATTGGGAAGAAGATAGGGCAGTTTAACTCATCACCCAGAGGGATTCGTCGCGGAGGGCAACTTTAACACTCTTCCCGATGGAGAGGTCGAGATTTCTAAAGGCATAATTGGGAATGGAGATTTCGAAGAAGATCTTTTCTTCTTTATCCTGAAAGAGTATGGTATGGTGTCTCCCCCGATCAGCAATATCCGAAATTTTCCCCTCGAAGATATTCTTCTTCAGAGATTCTTTGACAGACTTCCCTTCACGGAGGATCATCACCTCTTCAGGCCGGATGTAGAGGTCCACCTCTTTTCCCGCTTCCATCTGATCCTGACAGGCACTGCCCGGTACGGAAAATCGGAGACCGTTGATGCCAAGAATCCATCGTTGATCAAAATCCTCCTTCGACAGGACTTTGCCCCGGTAGAGATTCTTTAACCCCAGAAATTGTGCCACCTTTTGGGATCTGGGTTTTAAAAAGACATCGTCCCTTTTTCCGACCTGCTCGACTTTTCCATCAATGAAGATGGTCATCTTATCTCCCAAGAGGTAGGCTTCCTCGAAGTCATGGGAAACACATAAAACCGTTGGATGAAAGGAGGCGTGGAGGGTTTTTAAGAGTTGCTGAATTTCAAATTTGATGGAGGGGTCCAGACCTGATAGAGGTTCGTCGAGCAAAAGGAGTTTTGGCTTTGGAGCCAGTGCTCTGAGAAGTGCCACCCGTTTCTTCTCCCCTCCGCTAAGATTGGCCGGGTATCGTTCCAGAAGATGTCCAACTTTCATGACCTGAATGAGAGACCCGACATATTCCTCATAGGTTTTTAAGGAGTGATTTTTAGCCTTAATTCCATATAGAATATTTTCCCTCACGTTTAAATGTGGAAAGAGGGCAAGGTCCTGTGGAACATAGGAGATCTCTCTCCGTTCAGGAGGAAGGGTTTGAATTTCCTTTTCACCAATCCATATCTTCCCTTTTTTGGGTTTATGCAATCCGATGATCGACTCCAGAATCAGGGTTTTCCCGCTTCCCGTGGGACCGAGGAGAAAGTGAAACTCTCCCTCCGCAATTTCGATGGAGAAATCCTTTAAACGAAAAGAACCCAGAAGGATGGTGAGCCCCTCAATCTTAATCATAACGATATATCTTTCCGGTAAATCGGACAGCGTAGAGTGCGACCAAACCAAGGAAGACGAGGATGAGAATCAAAACAATGGCCTTTTCTATGTTGGCTGAAGCCAGAGCGGTAAAGATAGCAATGGGCATGGTCTCGGTTTTTCCGGGCATGGCGCCGGCAAGGGTGACCGTGGCGCCGAATTCACCTGCCGCCTTCGCCCAGGAGAGGATGACTGAGGCTAAAAGCCCCCGGAAGGAGAGGGGAAGTGTAACTCGATAAAAGGCCTGCCATGAGGACGAACCGAGAGAGCGGGCCACGGCTTCATATCGTGGAGAGATTTCATCAAGGGAGGTTTTCATCAATCGTGTTGCCAGGCCTGCAATGGTGGCGAATTGGGCGAGGATGATGCCTGGAAATTCAAATACGAAGAAGATTCCCTTTCTCTGGATAGCTTCCCCCAAGGGAGTATTAAAGAAGACGAGGAACGAAGCGCCCAGGGCGATGGGCGACATGATAATTGGGATTTCGAGAAAGGTATCCACTATTCGTTTTCCCCTGAATTCGAACCGGGAGAGGGCATAGGCTGATGGGAGACCGATAGCCACAGCTAAAAGTGTGGCGAGGGTGGCGGCGATGAGGCTCAGCCGAATGGAGAAGAGGGTGGAAGGATGCAACAGGGATTCCCAGAAACCCTTCAGGCTTGCCGAGAAGAGGAGCGAGGCTAAAAGGCCAAAGTAGAAGATGAAGATGCATATGGCGGCGCCAATCATTGTGTAACGGAAAGTCATCTTTCCTCCTAAGTAAACCCCGTTAGAAATTCCAGCGGGGCATTAAACCCCGCCGGAATTATTCTAAAACCTAACCCCGCTGCAAAGTAACGGGACATTATTTCTAACGGGGTAAAAATTCCAATAATCAAATCTCAATATCCAAATAATAACCAATAACCAAATTCCAATTTAAAAATTATTAAAGTTTGGATATTGGTTATTGAAAATTATTTGGTGATTGGTGCTTGGATTTTGGTTATTGTTACCGTGTCCTCCACTCCTTCGGTAGAACATACTCCCCTCCTACCGGTGTATCGGGTTTTGTAAACCGGCGCGCCTCCTGGAGGTCCATCAGATAGTTATATTTTCGAAAGATGGACTTTCCCTGCGGCGAGAGTATAAAATCGACAAATTTTTGAGCCAAGGCCCTGTCCTGAGTAAACTTGGAGATGGCGACGGGAATGCAGCCGATTCTTGGAATTTCTTCGGGTTTCAAGAAGACCGTTTCGATCCGCTCCGGGTCCCAATATTGGAATACCCGCCAGCCGATCACTGCATCGACCGCCCTCAGGGAGATAACATTAGCGGTCTTTTCACAGCTCTCCGTGTAATTAACCAGATTTCTCCTGAGACTCTCCTTCTCCTGTGAATTCAGATTTCTCTCGATAATTTCCAACGCATAAGTCCCTACGCAGACCATCTCCGGATTGGCGATGGCTAACCGGATTCCATTCTTCGTTAAATCCTTGAGAGAAGAGATCCTCTTTGGGTTTCCCTTTTGAACATTGATGGCGGGGACGAGATAGACAACGATTTTTTCGGACTCAGGATAGACGAGCCCCTCTCTTTTTGCCACTTCCATAAAGTCGGACGAACCCGGGAAATAGATATCTCCCCTCCTGGATAATTTCATCTGAGAAAGGACAAACCCCGAACCTCCGAAGATTACATCGGCCGGTATTTTAAATTTCTCCTGGAAAGCTTTTACCACCTCTTCTGTCGCAGGCTTGCTTGCCGCACCCGCAAAGAGGAGGAGTTTGGCAGAGGCGGATTGGGTATGTAAAGATATGACAAAGAGAATTGCAATGGTCAGAGAAAGGTGAAAAACGTAGCGTATGAAAGATATCATAAAAACTGCCTGAAATGTTTATGGAAGAGTTTTTTAAGTGTTTTTTCTATATCCTTGCGAAACGGTCCGTACTGTTTCATCAAGCTTCTACCCTCAGGGGTAATCTTTGATCCCCCCCCTGATCTACCCCCTGTTTTCCTTTCGAGGAGGGCAAAACCGAGTCTCTCCTCAAGGGTCCGGATCAAATTCCAGGCTTTGCTATAGGACATACCCATCTGAAAGGAAGCCTGATGAAGGGAATGGGTCTTGTGAACCCTTCTCAACAGTTCATAGGGCCCATCACCAAAGGCCTTTCCATTGCTGTCGAGCCAAAGTTTATAGGCGAGCTTCATCGGATTGTCTGAAAGCGTTATACTTATTTGAGAATAACGGTAATTTTAATGAATGGTTGGGTATCTGTCAAGCGATAGGAGGCGGAAATATTTTTATAGACAGGGATGGTAAATTTCTGTTATATAAATAAAAATTCCAATTCCATGGGTGGAGATGAGACGATGTTTCATATCGCTGATCCAAAGGATATCAAGGCCGGGAAATACACGGATGTCTATTTCACGAGGACGATGGAAGTCCTCAAGGCAAAGAAGATTGATAAACGGGTCAAGGCTGAATTCATCGCAAAACGGTTCCCTGAGGAATACGGATGGGCCGTGCTGGCTGGGATTGAAGAGGCGGTCTATCTCCTCAAAGACCTCCCCGTCAAAGTGAGGGCCATGAAGGAGGGGACGATCTTCCGGGCTTACGAGCCGGTTATGGAGATCGAAGGGATGTATACGGAATTCGGCCTCTTCGAGACATCGATTCTGGGTCTCCTCTGCCAGGCTTCCGGCGTAGCCACCAAGGCGGCCCGCTGTAAAAAGGCGGCGGGAGACCGGAGGGTTATCAGTTTCGGGGCGAGGCGGATCCATCCGGCAATTGCACCGATGGTGGAACGGAATGCCTTCATCGGGGGGTGTGATGGTGTTGCCGTCGTCAAGGATGCCGAGATGATCCATGAGGAGCCATCCGGAACCATGCCACATGCCCTGGTTCTACTCATCGGCGATACGGTCGAAGCGACCAAAGCCTTTGACGAGGTGATCGATCCTAAGGTAAAGCGGGTTTCCCTGATCGATACCTTTAATGATGAAAAGATAGAGGCCATCCGTGTGGCAGAAGCCCTGGGGAAGAAGCTTTATGCCGTCAGACTCGATACGCCCAGTTCAAGACGGGGAGATTTTCAAAAGATCATCGAGGAGATCCGCTGGGAGTTGAACCTGAGGGGATTTGGTCATGTGAAGATCTTTGTCAGTGGGGGATTGGACGAAAAACGTATCTTAAGCCTGAATCCTGTGGTGGATGCCTATGGAGTGGGAACTTCCATTACCAACGCCCGGTCCGTTGACTTGGCGATGGACATCGTCGAAATCGAAGGAAAGCCGCTGGCGAAGAGAGGAAAGATGTCCGGCTCGAAGAGCGTCCTCCGATGCTCCAAATGTTTTCAGGACAGGGTGGTTCCATATCAGACAAAAAGGGGTTCCTCCGGCAAGGGTTCAAATCGATGTTCATGCGGGGGTCGTTTTCAGGAGCTTCTTCTCCCTCTCATTCAGAATAAAAGGGTCCTTCAGGGCTTGCCCACTCCCCAGGCCATACGGAAATATGTCCTTCAGCAGTTACCCCGCTTCGATCTTTAGATTTCGTCCTTCACCCGACCGGGATGGCTTACACACAGAGGAAGGGAAGGGGATATGAAGGAGGCCATGCTTTACAGTCCTTTGGAAGAGGGAAAGGTTAAGTGTCACCTCTGCAGTCATCGATGTGTCATCTCACCTTCAAAAAAAGGGATATGCGGGGTAAGGGAGAACAGGGAGGGCACACTCTTCAGCCTCGTCTTCGGACGGGCCATCTCCATGAATGTCGATCCCATTGAGAAGAAGCCGCTTTTTCACCTCTTTCCCGGGTCTACTTCTTTCTCCATTGCCACGGTGGGATGTAACTTCCGTTGTCTTCAGTGCCAGAATCATGAGATCTCTCAGATGCCGGTCGATGAAAAAATAATTGATGGATCCGTGGTTCCACCGTCAAAGATCGTTTCTCTCGCAAAGGAAAATCGATGCCGGTCCATCTCTTACACCTATACCGAGCCCACCATCTACTTTGAATATGCCTATGAAACAGCGGCCCTGGCGAGTCAGGAAGGGATCAGGAATGTCTTTGTCACCAATGGTTATATGACGGAAGAGGCTCTGAAAACGATCCAGCCCTATCTCGATGGGGCCAATGTCGATTTGAAGAGTTATCAGGAGAAGTTTTATAAGGAGATGTGCGGAGCGAGGCTCAAGCCCGTTCTCGAAAGTCTGAAGTTGATGAAAGCGTTAGGGATCTGGGTGGAAATCACCACACTCGTCATTCCGACCTTGAACGATTCGGAAAGAGAATTTGAGGAGATCGCCCAGTTCATCCTCTCGTTGGGGGCAGAGGTCCCGTGGCATCTCTCTGCCTTCTATCCCACATATAAACTGATCAACCTTCCACGGACCCCTGCCGCGACCCTTCACCGGGCAAGGGAGATAGGGATGAAGGCAGGGCTCCGATATGTCTATTGCGGTAATATCCCCGGGCAGGGAGGGGAGAATACTTTCTGTCCCCATTGCGGACGGATCGTGATCCATAGAATGGGTTTTCGGGTGGTCAAGAATGATGTGGCGGGAGGAGAATGCCAACATTGCCATGCAAAGATTGACGGCGTCTGGGCATAGGTTGACCTTACAACATAAACGGACATGGGTAAACCGCTCTCCAAGGCTTCGGATGGCGGTCGATAGGATGTCTTAAGGGAATGGAAGGACCAAACCTAAAGTGAACTCCGGCAGGGGTCGGGGATGTAGGTGCTCTTTGGATAAAAAGGTTCGCCCCGAAGCCTTTCCGACCGGCTCACCCATGTCCGTATGGTTCGATTTATTGCAAAATTAAGTTTGAAGAGGCGTATCCAATAAGTATGACCAGAGATCATCATCAAAGAGTTATCTGGACGATTGGGGGTGGCAAGGGGGGAAGTGGGAAGAGTTTTATCACCACCAATATCGGGATCTGCCTCTCAAAATTGGGCGCCCGGGTCATCCTCATCGATGCCGATTTGGGAGGGGCTAACCTCCATACCTTTCTGGGGATTCTTCCGCCCGTTCCCTCCCTTTCCGACTTCATCAAGAAGAGGGTTTCTCATCTCAAAGATGTGCTCATTCACACCGGGGTTCCCAATCTCCAGCTCCTGACAGGAGCGCAGGACCTTCTCAATGCCGCCGATGCGAAGAGCGCCCAGAAAAGGAAGCTTCTGCGTTCCATCAAAAGCCTGGAAAGCGATTATATCCTGGTCGACCTGGGTGGAGGGAACGCACTGAGCGTTCTGGACTTTTTTTTGATGTCGGACGGAGGAATCCTGGTGGTGACCCCCGAACCCACCTCAATCGAAAATACCTACCGGTTTTTAGAGAGCGCTTTCTACCGGAGACTGAGACAGGCAGTCTCCTCCTTTTCGGCCAAGAGCCTGATCGACGAAGCGATGGACCGGAAGAACGAGGCGGGCATCCGAACCCCTTATGAACTCTTGAGAGAAGTGAGGCGCATCAACGAAGAAGATGCCCTGAAGATGGTCGAGGAGGCCGCAACTTTTCACCCCAATCTCATTTTGAACCAGGTTCGGTCAAAGAAGGATATTGAGATCGGTTTTTCGATTCGAAGCGCCTGCCAGAAGTACTTCGGCATTCAACTCCACTATCTGGGTTATATTGTCTATGATCAGGACGTAGGGAACTCCATACGGAAAAGGAGGCCGTTGGTTCTCGAGAACTATCGTTCCAGGGCGGCCCAATGCGTGTCGGAGATCGCCTCCAGACTGGCGAACAGCCACCGGATGCCCCAGGGAATTTAACCTGCTCTCTTTGTGGCGGTGTTTTATATAACGTTAAGGTTCACCCAGATGTTGCAATACCGAACCCGGGCATGGGCACTTACAAACCCTTGCAATTGCGGATTTTTAAAAAATTAAGGGTTACAGAGGATCTCACTTTACGTGAAGTCCCGGTTTTGTCTGGAAACGCAAATAGCCGACTCCCAAAGGTGCCGCCCTGCCTTCGCCGAAGCGGCTTCGCGCAGGCAGGTGCAAGGCTTTGGGAAAATACCCGCCGCATTGTGCGGCGACTTCCCGGCGAAGCCGCCCAGTACCCCCGCCCGGTTTCGATATTGTTTTTTGCAACTGGCGGGTTCATTGAGGATTAAATGAAACGGATCGAAGAGCAGACCCATTATGAAATCTTAGAGGTAAGCCCCGATGCCGACCTAAAAGAAATTCAACGGGCTTATGATCATGCGAGGGAGACCTTCCATGCCGATTCTCTGGCGGTTTACTCCCTCTTCTCGGAAGAGGAGATGAGGAAGATACAGGCGGTGATTGAAGAGGCTTATCGTGTTCTGATGGATGAGGCGTTGCGGAAAAGTTATGATCAATCTCACGCTCATCTAATAGAAAGATCTTCAAGGGAAAAACAGACGGAGAAACCCGTGAAGTCGTCGGAGATAAAAGGCGGTCTTTCTTTTTCGGACCTTTCGATAGAGGTCGGAGAAATTACCTATCGAGGAAGGTCGCTCAAGCAGATCCGTGAGAGACTGGGAATTGATCTCAAAGCCATCTCCGCTGAAACGAAGATCAATATCAAGACCCTGGAGTTGATTGAGGAGGAGGACATGGAGCATCTCCCTGCCATGGTCTATTTGAAGGGGTTTTTGAAGGCCTATGCCCGGGCGCTCAATTTAGACGCTCAGAAGTTAATAGAGGGTTATTTCCAGTTGTTTAAAGAAGAGAAAAAAAGATAGTTGAGTTGGGTGGAAAATAAAATTACAAACCCCTTACCACTTCCAGTCATTCCCGCCCCGTACTTTGATACGGGGCGGGAATGACATTCTATCTATCGAACCCCCGAAATAATTTCATAGTGCGTTTCTGCTTGCCCTGCCTACTGTAGGCAGGGATAATGAATCCATCAGATAAAGGTTACTTCGGATTTAGGATTTTAATATTTGGATTTCTCCAGCAAATCGGGGCTCAGGGTTTTTCCGCTATAAGTTCTTCCACTCTCAAAACGATCTGTTGGCCAATAGCGCTGTTAAATCCAACGATCTTCTCCCGGACCTTGCCTCCCTTGTCGATTAGGATGGTGGTGGGAAGGCCGGTAATTTTGTAATTTCTGGCCACGTCTTCGGGAGTCATGATGATGGGATAGAGGATGTCCATCGATTTGACAAAGCGGCGGACCATCTCCACTTCTCCTGATTTATCCATGCTCATCCCGATCAATTCAAATCCCTTATCCTGGTAATTCTTGTAGAGCTGTGTCAGATGGGGGATCGATTCCTTGCAGGGTCCGCACCAGGTTGCCCAGAAATCGAGCAGGACAACCTTGCCCCTCAGTCCGGAGAGGGTGACCTCCTGGCCTTCGACTGTTTGAAGGGTGAAGTCGGGTGCAGAGGCAGGCTCCTTCGGCTTTTTGGCACAATAGGGGGTTAATAAGGCCAGTGTCAGACAAAGGCCAAACACTGAGATATATCTTAAAAAAGGTTGCCGTATAATCATCATACGAAAAATAACTTAAATTCCAATGACCCAATCACAAAGCTTTTATTACAATTGGAATTTGGTGATTGGTTATTATTTGGTCATTGGCCTGCCTGCGCGAAGCCGCTTCGGCGAAGGCAGGTGCTTGGAATTTGGTTATTACCCCTAAAAGGCTTTTTCGATCAGGGCTTTCAAACGGGCTTTAGGGACAGATCCGACAATCTGATCGAGAACCTTTCCCTCTTTGAAGAGGATGAGGGCAGGAATTCCCCGCACACCATACTGACTCGGTGTGGACGGGTTTTCATCCACATTGAGCTTGGTTATTTTGATCCGGCCTGAAAATTCCTTTGCCAGATCTTCAACGATCGGACTGATGGCACGGCAGGGTCCACACCAGGTTGCCCAGAAATCGACTAACACCGGAATGTCCGATTGAAGAACTTCCGCTGTGAAATTCTTATCATTCACCTGAAGCAAACCGGATTCATTCGCCATTTTTAAACTCCTCTATTTTTAAATTCACCACTAACAATTCATAACTCATAATTCATAACTCTAATTTACAACTTTCTCTCCAGTACATAATCGGACAATGAAAGAAGGGCCTCCTTCTCCCTTGAGTCGGGAAGGTGACGGAGGTGTTCTTTTGCCCTTGCCACATATTCTCTCGCCTTTTCCCAGGTGTAGGTTACACCACGATATTTCTCTATAATCGTTACGACCTGGAAGAATGATTCCCTGGTCATGGGATCGGATTCGACGGCCTCACGGATGATGGTTGACTCTTTCTCAGTGCAGTGATTCAGAGTAAAAATGAGGGGAAGCGTGATCTTTCCATCCTGGAGATCGATGCCGATCTTCTTTCCGAATTCCTCTTCCCTGGAAGTGTAGTCGAGATTGTCGTCGATCAACTGAAAGGCAATCCCGAGATCCATTCCAAAATTGGTTAAAGCCGCCCCTTTCTCCTCCGGAGCTTCTCCAAGGATAGCGCCGACCTGAGTGGCGGCCGAGAAGAGCGCCGCCGTCTTCCGTGCAATGATGGAGAGGTAATCCTCCTCGGTCAGAGAAATGTCATTGGTTTTAATCAGCTCCTCAAGTTCTCCTTCTGCCATAAGGGTTGTAGCCCTGGCAATCGCCTGAAGAATTTTTCGATTTCCATTCTCCACCAGCAGGGAGAAGCATTTTGTAAAGAGGAAATCCCCCACCAGGACACAGGCCTCGTTGCCCCATTTGGCATTGGCCGATTCCATTCCCCTTCGGAGTTCGGCCCGGTCCACAACATCGTCATGGAGGAGCGTGGCGGTATGGATGAATTCGATTAAACTGGCCATGGAGATATGGGCCTCTCCTCGATATCCGCAGGCTCTGGCAGAAAGCAGAAGAAGAATAGGGCGGAGCCGTTTGCCCCCGCTGAGGAGAAGATGTTCTCCAATGGCGGCGATGATGGGAACATTGGACTTTAAATTCCTGCGGAACTCAATGTCCACCTTTTTCAGATCGTCTCCGACCCAAAGGAGAATTCCTTCTAAGGAAGACTTCTCTTCGGTTCTCAAAATGGAAGTATTCAAAACGTTCATCTCTTAAATTTATTATCCTATTCATAGCCCATTGTCAAAAGTATTTTATGAGTATTTTATGAGATTTCTGACAAAGCCCAGAAATCTCTGATTAAGTCGATTACGATCCGATTACACAGATTCAAGATGCATTAAAAAATAAGGGAAATCTGTGAAATCCTTTTTTAAAATCTGTGTAATCAAGAGAGCGGAAAGGAGTTTTTCAGAGCTCTCTTGATGGATGGAGAATCAAGGGGGGCATGATGTTGAGCTCCACGCCGCTCGATTTTACCGATTCGATAAGGATGAACTTTGCGCTTTCCCCCATACGGGGATGGACAAACTGAAAACGTTTTGGCTCCAGGCTCTTTCTTCTCAAGGTCAACAGAAGGTCAGCCGTTCTCGAGGAGGGGAAGATGAGATAAAATCTTCCCTTATGCGGTAAGAGATAGGAGGCGATGGAGGCGAGGTCATTCAGGGTTCCCTTTATTTCATGTCGTGCAATGGCCTTCTGCGGAGAAGGGTTTATCCTGCCAGTCCGATATTTTCGATAGGGAGGGTTGGAGAGGACGACATCGAACGAACCCGGAGGGAAAGAGGCTTTTAATTTTCTGAAATCCCGGCGAAGGATGGAGATGCGGTCTTCAAGACGGTTTAAGATGACATTCTTGACCGCACACTCAGCCAGTTCTTTCTGAATCTCCACGCCGACGATGGAGCAGACATTTGTTGTCTGTGAGAGGATGAGGGGAAGAATCCCGCACCCTGTCCCCAGGTCAATGGCCTTTTCGTTCCTTCGAATGTTAACAAATTTGCTAAGCAGAACCGCATCGATTGAGAAACGGTATCCCTCTCTTTTCTGAAGAATTTTTAACCTTCCATTGAAGAGGGAATCCAGGGTTTCGTCCGGGGAGAGGAGAAATTCGGCATCATCTTTTTTCATCTGGGTCGTTGTCGTTGTAATGGGGACAGATTTAAAATCTGTTCTCATTCCCTAACACAGGAGAAGTTTAGGTGTCAATCGGAGATTTATTGACCACTTTTTTAGAGGTATTGTTTGATCAGCAAAACGGTCGTTAGGTTGAAAAAAGAGAGTTCAGAGGAGGCATTGAATTTTTCGTAGGGTTATGTTAATCATTATTAAATTCTTACTGAGGTTTAGAGATGGCGAAAAAGTGTGAGATTTGTGGTAAGGGGCCTGTTTTCGGCCACAATGTGAGCCATGCCAACAATAAGACCCGAAGGGTATGGTATCCCAACCTCCATAAGGTGAAGGCGATCAAGGAGGGAAGGACGATTCAAATGAAGGTCTGCACAAGATGCCTTCGCTCGGGTTCGATCACCAAAGCAGCTTAAACTTAAAAAAAGTCACATAGTCGTATAGTCTCATGGTCTTATCGTTTTTTAGACTACAAGACTACACGACCATGCGACTACTTTAGGGTTCGGCCTGCGGTTCGATCCTCATCCTTTCCACCCGGTGGACCCCTTTTATCTTTTCAAGGCTTTTTATCACTTTCTTCAGATGATTTAAATCCCGAATCTGAAGTTCAAAGGTTCCAATGGCCTTTCTATCATCGGTCGTTTCCACACTCGCATTCGTGATGTTGGCTTCGTTGGAGGCGAAGGAACTGCTGATCTCTGCCAGCAATCCCTTCTTGTCATCTGAGTAGATACGAATCCGAACAGGATAACTGTATCCCTTTGTCGAATCCCATTCCACTTCCACCTTCCGGTTAGGATCCTCATCCACCACGCTCTGGCAATCGACCGTATGGATGGTCACTCCACGACCTCTTGTGATGAACCCCACAACCCTGTCTCCAGGTACGGGGTTGCAACATCCTGCATACCGGACCATCACATTATCGATTCCTTTTATGAGGAGAGCATCTTTCGGACCGGCGCGGGTAATCTTATGAAGGAGGCTTTTCAGGCGACTCTCTTCCTGTTCTTCCTTCTGTTCCAACCTTTCCGGAGGAAGGAGCTTTCCAATGATCTGGTTGGCGGTCACCTTTCCATAACCGACGGCGGCGATCAGTTCTTCCGCCCCCTGAAAACTGAATTCCCCAGCCACTTTTGCCAGTTCCCCTGACTTCATCAACTTGGTCTGATGAAGATCGTATTTTCGAAGTTCCTTGTCCAGAATCTCTTTCCCAAGAATGATCGATTTCTCCCTCTCCACCGATTTGAACCACTGACGGATCTTGGTCTTGGCCCGTGGGGTCTTGACAAATTTGAGCCAATCCTTGCTCGGCTTCTGATTGGGAGAGGTGAGAATCTCAACCGTATCTCCGCTTTTGAACTCATATTTCAGGGGAACGATCTTTCGGTTCACTTTTGCTCCGACACAATGATTTCCGATATCGGAATGGATGCTGTAAGCGAAGTCGACCGGAGTGGCCCCGGTGGGGAATTCTTTCACCTCGCCTTTCGGGGTAAAGATATAGACCTCGTGGGGAAAGAGGTCGACCTTGACGCTTTCGATAAATTCTTTATCATCCTTTAGGTCGTGCTGCCATTCGAGGAGTTGCCTCAGCCAGGTAAATCGTTTGTCATCCGCCTCGTCCAGGGGTTTCCCTTCTTTATATTTCCAGTGAGCGGCAATGCCTTCCTCCGCGATCCGGTGCATCTCCTGAGTTCGAATCTGTATCTCAATCCGCTCACCGTAAGGCCCGATGGCAGCGGTATGAAGAGATTGATACAAATTCTCCTTGGGAAGACCGATATAGTCTTTGAATTTGCCGGGGATGGGTTTCCAGAGGGAGTGGATGATGCCCAGGACATCGTAACAATCTTTGATGCTATGGACAACGATCCGGAAGGCGGTAATATCGTAGACCTGATCAAAATCGATATTCTGGTCCTTCATCTTCAGATAGATGCTGTAAATCTGTTTGAGCCGGCCAGTTACCTCTCCCTCGATCTTGCTTTCGTAAAGTTTCTTCATCAGGGTTCGTTTCATTTCATCGATATAACGGTACCGTTCCCTCTCCTTTTTAGTGATCTTTCGCTGAATCTCCCCGTAGATATCGGGGTAGCGGTGCTTGAAGGCGAGGTCTTCCAGCTCCGTTTTGATCCAGTCAATTCCAAGGCGGTTGGCCAGGGGAGCGTAGATGTCGAGGGTTTCCTGGGCGATCTCTTCCTGTCTTTCCGGAGAATGATATCGAAGGGTTCGCATATTGTGGAGGCGGTCAGCCAGCTTGACCAGGACCACACGAATATCTTTGACCATGGCCAGGATCATTTTCCGAAAATTTTCCGCCTGGCTTTCCTCAGATGACCGAAGGGAGATCCGGCTGATCTTGGTCACCCCGTCAACCAGCTGGGAAATTTCATTTCCGAAGTTTTCACGAATCTCTTCAAGAGTGGCTAAAGTATCCTCAACGGTATCATGAAGAAGGCCCGTGGCTAAGGTGGCGGCATCGAGCTGCATCTGGGTGAGTATTCCTGTTACTTCAAGAGGATGGGTGAGGTAAGGCTCCCCGGAGAGGCGGACCTGGCCTAAATGGACTTTGGCGGAAAAAACATAGGCCTTTTTTAGAAGGTCTGTGTTGACATTGGGATTGTAGGAACCCAACCGGTCCAGAATGTCATTGAATCTCAGCATCTTAAAATCATATTACTATAACCGACGAAAAATTCAAGGGGACTTTTTTGTCGCAGACGGAAGCATCTCAAATTTCTTGATGACAGAATGGACTCCAGAGGGGCAGGCGGACCAGACTCCGAAATCTTTAGGATTGATCATTAGAAGCTTAAGGGAAACTTTCATAGTCAATGAAATGAGGTTCTTATTGTTCTTGGAGCGTCTGGGGTCAATCCTTAAGCGGTGCCGCCCTAAATCTTTCTCCGCTGGCCCGCCTGCCCCTCTGGATTTGGTATTCCCGTGGATTTCTATCACGGGAGAAGAGATGCTTACTTCGCAGACAAAAGTTTTGACAAGAGAAGGAATGAAATCTATAATGGGTTTCTATAAGTTTCTATAAAACGATTAAAGAGGTCTAAATGAAACGTTGGCTGATAGGGGTATTCATTGTTGTAGGTGTGATCGGACTTATATTTTATCTATTCATAAGCAATAAAAATGTGGAGCCTCCCTATATTAAGATCTCGGGAAATATTGAGACCACAGAGATAAATATCGGTTTCAAGATTTCTGGTAGGATTGTCCACCTCTCTGTCCAAGAGGGGGATTGGGTTGAGAAAGGACAAGAGATCGCCCGATTGGATGATGAGGATCTTCGCCAGCGGCTCGAATTAGCACGGGCCACCTTGAAGTCATCCCAGGCTCGATTGGGGAAAATGCTTGCCGGTTCGAGGCCCGAAGAGGTGAAAGAAGCCGAAACAAGATTTCAGCAGGCACAGTTCGATTTTGAAAATAAGAAGACTCAATACGAACGGATGAAGACCCTCTTTGACGGGCGTGTGATTCCCAGAGAGACACTGGATAATGCGGAGGCCAAATTTAAGATCGCCAAGGCGGCCTTAGAGGGGGCAATGGAGGCCTACAAATTGGTGAAGGAGGGGCCGAGGAAAGAGGATATCGAAGATGGAAGGGCTCAGGTGGAACAGGCCCGTGCTTCATTGAAACTGGCGGAGACGCAACTCGGTTATACGGTTCTTCATTCTCCGATCTCCGGGATTGTGCTCGTCAAATCGGCTGAGAAGGGCGAGGTGGTCAATCCGGGGACATCGATCCTCACCCTAGCGGATATTGTCAATGTATGGTTGAAAGCCTATATACCGGAGACCGAACTCAGCCGTGTGGAATGGGGGCAGGAAGTCATTGTGACGACCGATCTCCGTCCTCGAAAAGAGTATAAGGGAAAAATAGCCTTCATTTCTTCTCAGTCTGAATTCACACCCAAACAGATCCAGACAGAGAAGGAGAGGGTGACCCTGGTCTACCGCATCAAAGTGGACATCCCCAATCCGGACCGTGAATTGAAGCCAGGCATGCCTGCCGACGGACGGATTCTGATGTCAGCACCTCCAAAACCCTAATTTCAGTGCTCAAATCCCCCCCTGCCTACCGGCAGGCAGGCAACCCCCCTTTGCCCTCCGGGTCAGAGACCGCTCTGGGTCGGAGACTAAAGGGGGGTGAAGGGGGATTATTTGTGATTTGGTACAGATTCCTATGCTATCCATTCAGACAACAAACCTGACCAAGACCTTTGGATCATTAACAGCTGTGGACCGGCTCCATCTGGAGGTGAAAACAGGGGAGATCTTCGGTCTCGTCGGTCCGGATGCCTCCGGAAAGACGACCACCCTCCGGATGCTTTGCGGACTTCTTCCTCCTGATGGAGGAGAGGCGAAGGTGGCGGGCTGTGATATTAAAAAAGAAGCTGAGTCTTTAAAGGAGAAAGTGGGATATCTGCCCCAGCGGTTCGGACTCTATGGAGATCTCACTGTCCTTGAAAATATCCATTTCTATGCAGACCTCTATCAGGTCCCGAAGAAAGAGAGGAAGGATCGGATCGGGAGGCTTCTTCGATTTGCCGGCCTTGAGCCCTTCGGAAAAAGGAAGGCGCAGGATCTCTCCGGCGGGATGAAACAGAAACTGGGATTAATCGCTGCCTTGATCCATACCCCGGAGATCCTTTTCCTGGATGAGCCCACGAACGGAGTGGATCCCCTGTCGAGGAGGGATTTCTGGGTCATCCTTTATGACCTTTTAAAGGAGGGAGTCACCATCCTCTTTTCAACCTCGTATATGGATGAAGCAGAGCGGTGCAGTCGCATCGGTTTGATCCATCAGGGAGAACTGTTGATTGCCGATACCCCCTCTGCCGTAAAAGCCCGGATCGGAGGGACGGTCCTGGAATTACGCCTTGAAGATCATCAGAAAGGGATGAAGATACTGGAGGGGATCGGGGCTTTTCGTAACCTTGTCTTATCCGGAGATAAAATCCATATTCTGGTAGAAGATCCCCAAATGGGTGAAAGAGTCATCGGAGATGTCATGAGAGAAAAGGGGCTGGAGATATTGGGATTAACCGTGGTCAGGCCATCTCTTGAGGATGTTTTTGTCTCGATGGTGAAAGAAAGGATGAATAGTTGAGAATGATGAATTGAGAATTAAGGTTTTGTTCTTAAATTCATAATTCATAACTCATAACTCTTAACTTACATTTCTGAACTCATAACTCATGACGATGCCAATTTTTGCAGTCGAAGTGGAAGACCTGGTCAAAACCTTTGGCGATTTTGTCGCCGTCGATCACATCCGGTTCCAGGTGAAGAAGGGGGAGATCTTCGGTTTTCTTGGACCCAATGGGGCTGGAAAATCGACGACCATCCGAATGCTCTGCGGATTGTTAATGCCCACTTCAGGAAAAGGAAAGGTCGCAGGATTTGATTTCGTCGAAGAGCCAGAGAAGATCAAACAGGTCATTGGCTACATGTCTCAAAAGTTCTCTCTCTACGAGGATTTAACGGTGATGGAAAACCTCCGTTTCTTCGGAGGGATCTACGGCCTTACGGGGTCTGTCCAAAAGGCGAGGGAAGAACAGGTGATCGAAATGGCCGGCTTCAAAGAACTCAGGGATCGAATCACCCGGACGTTGGCCGTGGGATGGAAACAGCGGCTTGCACTGGCCTGCGCCATCCTCCATCAGCCCGCCATTCTCTTCCTCGATGAGCCCACCTCAGGAGTGGATCCCATTTCCCGCCGGAATTTCTGGAGCTTGATCCAGCAGATGGCGGAGAAAGGCATCACCTCTTTTGTTACAACCCACTATATGGATGAGGCAGAATATTGTGATCGGCTGGCCATGATCTATCAGGGAAAGATCGTCGCCCTCGGCACTCCAACCGAATTGAAGATGGAGACTCTCCCGGGAGGTCTTCTGGAAGTGGAATGTGATCCCCTGATTCCAGCTCTCGATCTTCTCAAGAAGGCCCTATGGGCCTCTGAGGCGGCTGTCTTTGGAGACGGCCTCCATGTAATCGGTAAAGAAGGTGTGGATTCGGAACAGGAGATTAAATCATTATTTCAGAGAGAGGGAATTTTTCTGAAGAGGTTGGAATGGATCCGGCCTTCTCTCGAAGATGTCTTTGTCTCGTTGATTGAAAGGGAGAACAAGAGGTGAGCCCTTCTCGGACCTGGGCCATCGCCAGGAAGGAATTTATCCACATCTACCGCGATCCAAGAAGCCTGGGGTTGGTGATTCTCATGCCCGCCCTTCTGATGCTGCTCTTCGGTTATGCCGTGACCCTCGATGTGAAAAAGGTGAAGATGGCTGTTCTAAATTATGATGGAACTCAGGAGAGTCTTTCCTTCGTCCATCGGTTTAGCGGTTCTCCGTATTTCGACCTTTGCAGTTTTGTTCAGGATGAAAGGGAGATGAGAAGGCTGATCGATAAGGGAGCCGTCAAGATAGGGCTGGTCCTGCCGAGAGACTTCTCCAGAACAGTGAAAGTCGGGAAGAAAGCCTCGGTTCAGGTGGTGCTGGATGGGAGCGATTCCAATACAGCCAATATCATCCTCAGTTATGTCCAGGCCATCGTCCGGGAATACACTCAGGAAAAGACCTTCCTAAAAATAGAGCGGATGGGCAGAAAGAAGCCGGCCCCGCCGCTGGAAGGCCGAACAAGAATCTGGTTTAACGAAGAGTTGGAGTCGAAAAATTATTTTATCCCCGGACTGGTGGCCATCATCATTTCGATCATCGGAGTGCTGCTCACCGGTCAGGTGTTGGTGAGAGAATGGGAGAAAGGGACCATGGAGCTTCTCATCTCCACTCCTGTCCGGAAAGCGGAGTTGATCATCGGGAAATTATTCCCGTACTTCTTCCTGGGCCTTCTGGATCTGTGGCTGGCTGTTCTGATGGGAAGGCTGGTGTTTCAGGTTCCATTGAGAGGAAGCGCGTTGCTCCTTCTCCTGCTCTCCTGTATCTACCTGGTCGTGGCTCTGGCCATGGGGCTGACCATCTCCGCAGTAGCGGGAACGCAACTTTTAGCCAACCAGATGGCCATGATCATCGGTTTTCTTCCGACCTTCCTTCTTTCAGGGTTCACCTTTGTCATCTCCAATATGCCTTCTTGGCTTCAGATCATCACCTATGGGATCGCTCCCCGGTATTATGTGACCATCGTCAAGGAGATCTTTCTAAAAGGATCGGACTTTTCCTTTTTGTGGAGGGAGACTCTTGTTTTAGTCGGGATGGGACTGTTAGGGCTTCTCGTTGCGATTAGAAGTTTTAAAAAGGAGTTGAGGTAACCCCCCCACCCCCCCTTTGGCAAAGGGGGGGAAGGGGGGATTCTTTGAAGGTGATGAATGTTTAAACGAGTTCGATTTCTTTTCATTAAAGAGTTGATTCAGGTCGTGAGAGATAAGCGGTTGAGAATCACGCTCATCTTTCCGCCCATTTTCCAGCTCATTGTTTTCGGATATGCGGCGAATCTTGATGTGAAGGACATCACTACCGCCATCAGGGATCTGGATCAGAGCGCAGACTCAAGGGATCTCACTGCCCGGTTCAGAAGTTCAAAATATTTCAAAATTGTTTCTTATCCCCAGACCCCCAAAGAGGTTGAGGCGCTCATCAAAAAGGGAGAGATAACCATCAGCCTCGAAATCCCGAGCGGGTTCTCGCGGAAATTGAAAAAGGGTGAAACTGCAGCCCTTCAGATCATCGTCGATGGGACAGAGTCGAATACGGCCATGATTGTCTTAGGATATATGAGCCGGATTCTTTCCGAATATTCAACGGAGATGATTGTAAAGAGGCTTAACCGGGAAGGGATGAAGGATTTCGAGGAGGCGGGAGCGGAACTGGAATATCGGGTCTGGTTCAACCCCAACCTGGAAAGCCGTTATTTTTATATCCCCGGGGTCATCGCTACCATTGCCTTTCTTCTTCCGATGATCCTGACTGCTCAGGCCATTGTAAGAGAGCGGGAGATAGGGACGCTCGAACAGATCATGGTCACCCCAATCCGCTCCTGGGAACTGGTTCTGGGCAAGACAGTTCCCTTTGCCCTGATCGGTTTTATCGATGTGGTCATGATCGCCCTGATCGGAGTATTTTGGTTTGAAATACCACTCCGTGGGAACCCTCTCGTTCTTCTCCTGGGGAGTCTTCTCTTCCTCATGAGTTCGGTGGGAATCGGCCTTTTCATTTCCACCATCTCAACGACACAGCAGCAGGCCCAGATCTCCACCTTCTTTTTTATGAACCCTGCTTTTATTCTGTCAGGTTTTGCCTTCCCTCTGGAAAATATGCCGCAGTGGCTTCAGTATCTTACCTATGTCAACCCCTTGAGATACTTTCTGGTGATCATCAGAGGGACTTTTCTGAAAGGAGTAGGACTGGAAGTCCTGTGGCCCCAGATGCTGGCACTTGCGGTCCTGGGTGGATTAATGGTTCTGCTGAGTTCGATAAGGTTTCAAAAGAGACTGAAATAACTGAATTGAAAAATTTAGAGTTATGAGTTCGGAGTTAAGAGTTCGTAGACAAAAGAATAAATACTCAGAACTCCGAACTAGAAAAAGTAAAAAATAAATATATGAAGACCCTCCTAATGGAAATCTACGAAAAACTGTACAAGGCCTATGGTCCCCGGCACTGGTGGCCTGGAGAGACGCCTTTTGAAGTGATGGTGGGGGCGATTCTGACCCAGAATACTTCATGGAAGAATGTGGAAAAGGCCATTCAAAAACTGAAAGAGAATGGATCCCTGAATCCAAATGGGATCCACCGCCTTAAAGCAGGGCCATTAGCCTCTCTAATCAGGTCATCGGGATACTATCGGATCAAGGCCAAGCGTTTAAAAGCCTTCGCGGGCTTTCTATTTGAGGAGTACGGTGGTGATGTAAAAAAGATGAAGAAAAGGAGGCTCATGGAATTGAGGGAAGAACTCCTCGGAGTGAATGGAATCGGGCCGGAAACAGCAGACAGTATCCTCCTCTATGGCCTTCAAAAACCGATATTCGTTGTCGACGCCTATACAAGGAGGATTCTTTCGAGGCATGGAATCGTTCCGGGAAAAGCTTTCTATGAGGCGATTCAAAATTTCTTTATGGACCATCTTCCTCATGATGAGAGGCTGTTCAATGAATATCATGCCCTTTTGGTTCATTTAGGGAAGAACGTATGCAAAAAGATCCCGGAATGTGATCGATGCCCGATTAAAGGCATAGAGCGCAGCAAATGAAATCCCAATCACCAAATTCCAAGCTCCAAATAAGCTCCAATTACCCAATATCCAAACAATATTTGGTTATTGGAATTTGGGAATTGGTTATTATTTGATTATTGGTGCTTGGTCATTGGTGATTTGAAGCGTTGTCGGATACATTTTCTGGAAATATTTATCATTCTTAGATGTGAAAGTCGAAATGAGTAAGTTCTGGGAAAAAGAGATTCGTAGTTTAATGGGGAAGGCTATCCACCGGTTTGGCTTGATCGAGGATGGAGACCGGATCCTTGTGGGAGTTTCAGGTGGAAAGGATAGCCTCACACTTCTCCACCTCCTCAACGAACGCCGGAAGCGAGTCCCCATCCGTTACGAATTGATCCCGGTTCATATCGATTTAGGTTTTAATTCAGGACGAACCGAGATCCTAAAGGAATTTTTTGAATCGAGGGGCCTTTCCTATCAGATTGAATTCACAGATATCGGGAAGAGGGCAAATAGCTCCGAGAACAGGGAGAATCCGTGTTTTCTCTGCTCGTGGGAAAGGAGGAAACGACTTTTCTATCTTGCCCAGCATTTCAAATGTAACAAGATTGCCCTTGGACATCACAAGGACGATATCATCGAAACCTTTCTGCTCAACATCTTCTACAGCGCAGAGATTAGCACCATGCTTCCCCTGCAGGCCCTGTTCAAAGGGAAGATTACCCTCATTCGTCCTCTCGCCCTCATCGAGGAGAAGAAAATCGAACGGTTTGCAAAAGAGATGAGTCTGCCTTTCGGTTCGGGAGGCTGTCCTGTTTCCGGAAAGACGAAAAGAAAGGAGGTAAAAGAATTGATTGAGGCTCTGGAAAAAAAGAACCGAAAGATCAGGGGAAACATCTTTCGATCCCTCTCCAATATAAAAATGGAATATCTATTGTGGAAAAAGTGAGAATTTGGTAATAATAGAAATAAATCCACTTTTGATTGAGGAGACCTCGGCGTTGGCCGAATTTTAGTAAAAAATACATTATCGATTTCCACCCATATATTGCCTTACGATGGTGGGAGAAATAAATCAAAAAGGAGGAGCGAAACATGTGTGACGGGACGACGAGAAGGGATTTTTTAAAGCATTCAGTGATCGGTGGGGTAGCCCTGGGGGCTGGGGTTGGAATTTATGAGTTGGCTTATGCACAGGCCGCTAACATCAGATTCAGCACCTGGCATGCCCCCATGAGCAGAGAGGTAAAAACCGTTTGGGAACCCATGCTGGAAGAGTTGAAGAAAAAAAGTGGTGGTAAAATCGCATCTACCGTCTATGCGGGGGCTGCCTTAGGGAAAGGACCAGAGCATTTCGATATTGTGGCAAAAGGACTTTCCGACATGGGATATTTTACGGCCACATGGACGCCAGGTCGCTTTCCTCTTTCTGATGTTCTCTCCCTGGCTGCCTGGGTCGATGGGAAAGACGTGGCCACGGACATTGGAAATGCGATGTATGATCGGATCCTGAATCGTGAGTTCAAAGATGTGAAGATGATCGAATTGAACGGTTGCATCCAGTCTTTTCTGTGGACGAAAAAACCGGTCCGTTCTTTAGCCGACACCAAAGGGATGAAGATCAGAACACCAGGTGGTCATCAGACACATTATATTAAAGTCTTGGGAGCAGAGCCGGTCTTCATGCCTCTCGGCGATGTATATCTGGCAATAGAAACAGGGACAGTAGATGGGCTTGTCACGTGCCCTCCGATTTTCCTTTCTTTCAAGCTAAACGAGGTGGCCAAGCATGGCGTTGTGGCGACCTTTGGGTGTGTCACCGAAGGCGTGGTCATGAACCTCGAGAGCTGGAAAAAAATGCCGGATGATCAGAAGAAGATCATCGAGGCCGTGGGTCAAAATCCATTCAAGACCACGGGTGGATTAAACCGGGAAGTTTACAAGGTCATGATGAAGGAGATTACTGACAAGGGAGTGACCCTTTTCAATCTTCCTTCGGATGAAGCGGAGCGTTGGTATGAAAGTTTCAGAGAGGTGACAAGGAAGTGGGTGGCCGATCTGGAGGGAAAAGGACTTCCAGCCAAAGAAGTTGTCAAGATGTACAATCAGGAATGCGAGAAGAGAGGCGTTAAGGTGGTTGCCTTCCCGCGCGAATGGGCTTAAGAAAAATTGAGGAAATAATCAGAATCTGGAGTGAGGGGGCGACGAGGGTTGCCCCCTCGAAGTTGTTACCGGTTAATTAGAAGATAGCTTCTTTTTTGTCGTTCACGGAAGGTCAATCGGCCATGAAGATCAAACATCTGATCCGGCGGATCAATTTTTATGTGTGCGGAGGAGGAATGTGTCTGCTCCTCCCGCTGATGCTCCTGACCACAGGGGATGTCGTGGGAAGGAAATTTTTTTCAAAGACCATTCCGGGCGCTTTTGAAATATCGCAGTATCTCCTGGCAGTCTTCATCCTACTGGGAGCAGCCTACACCCAGCAGGTGAGGGGGCATGTGGGAGTCGATTTCATAACCTCCCGGTTTCCCCCTCGTGGCCGAGCTCTCTGTGAAATTTTGACCACGCTTCTCAGTCTCTTCATCATCGCCATCCTGGTCTGGGAGGGCTGGATCGAAGGGATCAAAGAGAGGACCGTCTCGGATATGTTAAGAATTCCCCAGTATCCCTTCCGGTTACTCGTCTCCATCGGAGGCTTTCTCCTCTGGCTGGAACTTCTGATCAGTCTCATCGAATCCGCAGCGAGACTTAAGAGGAGGACGCAGTGAACCCTGTTACAGTCGGAATCCTTGGCAGTATTCTGCTTGTCTTTCTTCTCTTTTTGGGCATGCCCATCGCTTTTGTGATGATGCTGGTGGGTTTTCTTGGCATCGGCTACCTGACCTCGATCAATGCAGCCCTGCCCGTGATCGCCAATACGGTCTACGAGACGGCGTCCTTTTATCCTTATACTATTATCCCCCTCTTCATTCTGATGGGAGGATTTGCAGGAAATGCCGGCATTACGAGAGAACTCTATCAAACTTTCGATAAGTGGTTCAGGCGATTGCCGGGAGGACTGGGAATCGCCACCATCGCTTCCTGTGCCTTCTTTGCGGCTCTGAGCGGGTCTTCGGTGGCGGCTGCGGCCGCCATGGGGAACATTGCCATTCCGGAGATGAGACGCTTCAAGTATGCGCCCAAATTGGCCGTGGGGACAGTGGCGGCTGGCGGAACACTCAGCTTTCTCATCCCGCCAAGCCTCGGTTTCGTGGTCTATGGCATGCTCACAGAGCAATCGATCGGAAAACTTTTAATTTCCGGAATCGTTCCAGGCATTTTTCTCTCACTCGCCTTTATCGTTGTCATTATTGTTCAGGTGAAGATGGACCCCGGTCTGGCTCCGGCCACTCCCGGTGAGGTAAGTTTTAAAGAGAAGATATTGGCCCTTCAAGGGATATGGGAGACCCTGCTCGTCTTTTTCATTGTGATGGGTGGAATCTATTTGGGTTTTATTAACCCGACCGAGGCCGGCGCCATTGGCGCCACCGCACTGTTAATCCTCATATTGCTGAAGAAGAGGTTAACGCTGAAAAATCTTTCAGCCTCCCTTTTTGAGGCGGCCAGGATCTCCGTTCTGGTCCTTTTTCTCGTGGCAGGGGCGAGTGTGTTTAGTTATTTTCTCGCCCTTTCGACCATCCCCATGGCGGTCTCTTCCTGGATGGCAGGACTGGAGGTCTCCCGGTATGTGATCTTAGTTATCATTATTTTAATCTACCTGATACTTGGCTGTTTTCTCGATGCGATCTCAATGATGGTGCTCACCATGCCTGTCATTTTTCCTGTCGTTAAGACGCTTGGTTTCGATCCCATCTGGTTCGGAGTCATCTGTGTGATTATGATGGAGGCAGGGCTCATCACTCCACCCGTCGGGCTGAATGTCTATACGCTTGCCGGTGTGGTCAAGGATGTCCCGATGCAAACGATCTTCCGTGGGGCCGCCCCTTTTCTTATATCGATGATAGCGGTCGTCATTTTGATCACAATTTTTCCGAAGATCGCTCTCTTCCTTCCCTCGATGATGGGGAGGTAGAGAGTGAAGATGTTGTTTGGGTTACGGTTACGAAGCCCGTGACAAACAATGAACGATGGACAATGGACAATGAACAATGGACAAAAAGAATGATACACTGTTCATCGTTCATCGTTTAACGTTCATGGTCCTTAAATGATAAGGGCATCCTTACCGTTACCGTATAACGAAACCCTTATTTTATAGGTAATTTGACACGGAAAGGATTAAATATGGAAGTGAAAAAATTAAAAAATTACATCAATGGGCAGTGGGTGGAGTCAAAGACCCATCGGTGGCTTGAGGTAAGAAATCCGGCTACGGATGAGGTGATTGCCCTCTGTCCGGAAACAACACCCGACGAAATTGACCGGACGGTGAGGCTTGCCCAGGAAGCCTTCTGGTCGTGGAGGAATACGCCTCCACCCCGGCGCGCAAAGTTTCTTTTCGATTTCCATGAGAAACTACAGAAACATCAGGACGAGATCGCAGGGTTGATTGTGAATGAAAACGGAAAGACCCTGGCCGATGCACGGGGAGAGATAACCCGGGCGATGGAATATGTGGAGCATGCCTGTGCGGGACCGGAACTTTTGAAGGGGAGTCATGCAGAGGATGTGGGGACCGGCGTCGATACGATGTATGTCCGGGAACCCCTCGGAGCTTTCGTATTTCTCCCTCCTTTCAACTTTCCTGCCATGATCGCTCTCTACTTTGTGTGGGCCCTTGCCGCAGGCGATACGGCGATCGTCAAGTCGAGCCGCCTCTGCCCGATGACGATTACCCGAATCATTGAAATTGCCGAGGAGTGTGGTTTTCCCAAGGGAGTGCTTAACCTCCTCCACGGTTCAGGGAGTGGAGTGGGCGAAGCCCTGGTCACCCATCCCGGGACCGTTGGGGTTTCCTTCGTCGGCTCTTCGGAGGTAGGAGAGCGCGTCTATAAAACGGCCATCCATCATAACAAGAGGGCTCAATGCCAGGGGGGCGCAAAGAATCATGTCCTGATTGCCGAGGATGCTATCATCGATGAAGTGATGCAGAATGTGGTCGACTCCTGCTTCGGCCATGTGGGTGAGCGATGTTTTGCCGTATCTAATGTGCTGGCTGTTGAGAAGGTTTATGAGAAGGTCAAAGAGAAGTTCCTCGATCTCTCCAAAAAACTCGTCCTGGGATATGGCATGGACAAAGGGGTGACCCTGGGTCCGGTCGTCTCAAGAGAGGCTTTAAACGAGATGCTCATAGAGGTGGATCAGGGAATCAAAGATGGGGCAAAGCTCCTCCTCGACGGCAGGAATCCCAAAGTGGATAAATATCCAAAGGGATGTTTTCTCGGTCCTACCGTTTTCGAGGCGGAACCAGAGATGCACATCTTTCAACACGAGGTGTTCGGCCCGGTTCGCTGTCTCAAGAAGGTGAAGGATCTTGCAGAAGGTGTTCAGATCATCAATCAAAGCCCTTATGGCCATACGGCAAACATTTACACGGAGAATGGTGGATGGGCTCGAGAATTTGCAAGGTTAGTCGATGTGGGCCAGGTGGGGATCAATATCGGGACTCCTGCCCCTATTGCCTATTTTCCTGTGGGGGGGAGGAAGATTTCGATGTTCGGCGATATCCGGGGCCGGGCCAATGAGGCGATTGACTTCTATACCGACAAAAAGGTGATCATCAGCCGGTGGCATTCCTCGCTTCAAGGAGTGGCCAAGACATTGGACGATGGTTTTGCGATGAAGTATGGGAAGAAATAAAAATCACCAATAACCAAGCACCAATAATCAAATAATAACCAATGTCCAAATTCTAATAACCCAATCTTGTTTGGTTATTGGGAAATTGGAAATTATTTGGAGCTTGGGATTTGATTATTGGAATTTTGATTCCAAAAGCTAAATGGAGAGCGTAGCGGAGATAATGATCAGATTCAAACTAAATAGAAAGTCTATCGTGGTTGATGTCCCTCCTCACTGGACGCTCCTGCGGCTTCTTCGTGAGAAACTGGACCTCACCGGAACGAAGGAAGGCTGCGGAATCGGGGAATGTGGAGCATGTACGGTCCTGGTGGATGGTATCCCTCTTCATTCATGCCTCCTCCTAGCTCCGAAAGTGGAAGGAAAGAGTGTCCAAACCGTGGAAGGATTGGGAAGTCGAGGCTCTCTTCACCCGCTTCAGAAATCTTTTGTTGATCATGGGGCGGTTCAATGCGGATTCTGCACCCCTGGAATATTGATGTCCGCAAAAGCGCTCCTAAATGGAAACACACATCCATCAAAAGAAGAGGTGAAGGAAGCCATTTCCGGTCACCTCTGCCGGTGCACAGGATACCAGCAGATTATTGAAGCGATCGAAGCCATCAATAAAGATGTTAGAGGGTAAAGGAGCGTCCCCCTTCGGAGGACTTGAGGCGATAGGCAAAATATTTTCTGCCTCAAACGAAGTGCTCCTCCTCCCTCCAACCTTAAGCAGAATTATATGATTCCTTCTTTCGACTACAAAACTCCGAAGACCCTGCAGGAAGCCTGCCATCTATTATGGGAAGCATGTGGGAAGGCAAAGGTTATCGCCGGAGGAACCGATCTGGTGATCGGTCTTCGAAATGGAGACCAGAACCCACAATTGCTCATGGACATTACGAACCTGAAGGAACTCCGGGGAATTGAAGAGTCGTACGGGACCTTATCTATCGGAGCGGCTGTTTCCCATTCGGAGATTGCCTCTTCTCCTCTGGTGAGACAATATGGGAATGTCTTATCGGATGCGGCCTCCGAAATCGGTTCTCCACAGATCAGAAACCTCGGAACAATCGGAGGAAATATAGTCAATGCTTCTCCGGCGGCTGATACTCTTCCTCCTTTACTGGTGTTGGATGCCACTGGAAAGGTTGCGTCTCAGGAGGGTGAACGGGAGGTCCCCGTGGCCCAACTCATTAAGGGGCCCTATGAGACGACCCTGCAACCACACGAAATTCTGGTTCGAATCACTTTTAAAAAGCTTCCTAAGAATATGAAAGGCTGTTTTGTCAGACTGGCCAGGAGGGAGGCCATGGCTATTGCGAGAATGAGCGTAGCTCTCCTTATCCAGATGCAAGAAGGCCAGGTCAAAGATATACGGATTGCTCCGGGAGCCGTTTTGCCGACGCCTCAAAGATTGGAGGAGGTGGAAGAATTTTTAAAAGGTAGATTTCCCGATGTGGAGTTGCTGAGAGTGGCCTCTCGAAAAGTTTCAGAGACGATGATAAGACGGAGTGGAATAAGACCTTCCACCTCTTATAAAGCGCCTGTGGTGGAAGCCCTGTTTGTAAGAGCGATGAGAATGGCACTGGAAGAATAAAATGAATCAGATAGGAATTGAAATCCCAAGAGTGGATGGACTGGAGAAGGTTCTGGGGCAGGCGAGATTCGGGGCGGACTTTTTCGTTAGCGATTCCCTCCATTTGAAAGTTGTTCGAAGCACGAGACCTCATGCTAAAATTATAAATATCGAAACGAGAGAGGCCGGCAAAGTGGAGGGTGTTGAGAGGGTCTTCACAGCGAAGGATATTCCCGGAAGAAATTTAATCGGGACGATTACCAAGGATCAGCCTGTTCTGGCATGGGACCGGGTGAGGTATATCGGTGATCCTGTGGCGTTCGTTGCAGCAAAAACTATTGAAGCCGCAGAAGAAGCGGCAAAGAAGGTTGCCGTCCTCTACGAAGATCTTCCCTCTGTGAACCATCCTGAGGAGGCGCTCAAACCCCATGCTCCCCTGATTCATGAAAACGGGAACCTGCTCATAGAATTTCACATCATCAAGGGCGATGTCCAGGAAGGATTCAAAGAGGCTGAAGTCATCGTCGAGGAGACCTATGAGACGACCTGGGTTGACCATGCCTATCTGGAGCCGGATGCGGGTATATCCTTTCTTGATGAAGAGGGAAGGGTGACGGTGGCCTGTCCCACACAGAATGTCCACTATGATCAAAAAGAGGTCGCCACCTTTCTCTCCCTGCCACTGGAGAAAGTGAGGATCATCCAATCCGCAACCGGAGGAGGATTCGGGGGAAGGCTCGATATTACGGTTCAATGTCTCTTAGCCCTTGCAACCTTCCACCTGAAGAGGCCGGTGAGGATCGTTTACTCACGAGAGGAGGTCTTTCAGGTCATCTCAAAGCGCCACCCATTAAAGATAAGGTATAGGAGTGGTGCGAAGAAGGATGGGAGATTGACTGCGGTTGAGGTCGAGATTTTAGGGGATACAGGAGCCTATGCTTCTTATGGCGCTACCGTAGGGATTCGGTCTGCGGTGCATGCGACTGGCCCCTATGAGATACCCAATGTGAAGGTAAGGAGCCGGATGGCCTATACGAATAATTCATGGTCAGGCGCCATGCGGGGATTCGGGGTTCCTCAGATGGCCTTTGCTCACGAATCGCAGATGGAACTCCTGGCCCAGGCCGTGGGGATGGGTCCCATTGAAATCCGGCTTAAGAATGCGCTTACCGCCGGTTCGGAGACAGCGACCGGACAGACCCTGATGGCAAGCGTTGGAATCGGGCAGACTCTAAGAATGGTGAAAGAGTGGAAGGATCGTCATCCCATTATAAAAGACGATCCGGGAAAACCCTACATGAAGAAAGGGATCGGGATTGGCTCGATGTGGTATGGAATAGGTAATACAGGAATTGCCAATCCTTCCACCGCTCGGATGGAGATCGATCCGAATGGAGAGGTGCGCCTCTTCACGGGTGCGGCGGATATCGGGCAGGGATCGGACACCGTCCTTCTTCAAATCGCCTCCGAAGGATTAGGGATTCCTTTGAATGAGGTCCGCCTGATTCGGGCCGATACAGCCTTGACCACGGATGCAGGGGCCACCTCGGCAAGCCGTCAAACCTATATCTCCGGAAATGCAATCCTCGATGCTATTAAATATTTAAAGCAGGAGGCAATCAAAGAGGCAGGTCTACTTCTGAGCATGGATGAAAAGGATTTATTTTATGAAGAAGGTAAAGTCAAAACAAGAACATGTCTAACCACCTCTCTTCCGGTGAGAGAAGTGGCTAAGAGAAGCGGGAAGGTCATAAAAGGTGAAGGAAGCTTTGATCCTGAGACGACACGGCTCGACCCAAAGACAGGGCAGGGAGTGCCCTATGCCACTTATGCCTTCGCCACCCATCTGGCAGAGGTGGAGGTAGACACGGAGACGGGCAAGGTGAAGGTGAACCGGGTCGTGGCAAGCCACGATGTTGGTAGAGCGATCCATCCGAAGAATGTGGTCGGTCAAATCACAGGTGGCGTTGCAATGGGAATGGGATTTGCTTTAATGGAAGAGTATGTTCCTGGAGAGACGACCTCTTTTGTTAACTACCTCATTCCGACATCGAAAGACATTCCAGAAGTGATCCCGATTCTGGTGGAAGAGAATGAGCCCAGCGGCCCGTTTGGAGCGAAAGGGGTGGGAGAACCAGCCCTCATTCCGTGTGCGCCGGCCATTTTGAACGCCATCGCAGATGCCATTGGCGAGAGGATTTATCATCTGCCTGCAAACCTGGAAAGGGTGCTGGAAGCAGTTCAAAGAGGTGGAAGTGAGAATTCCAAACATCAAGCACCAATAACCAGATAAATTCCAATCACCAATATCCAAACATCATTTGGTTATTGAGAAATTGGTTATTGGTGATTATTTGGAGCTTGGGATTTGGTTATTGGAATTTTTTTCAGGAGGTTCCTAATGCCAAAACTGATGATCAAAAATATTGGTGCTCTCGTTTCTGGAGATATTTCCAATCCTCTTTTGAACGCAGATACCCTAATTATTGAGGGAGGGTTGATTCAATCCATTGGTAATGAAAAAGCACTGAACATAACCGGAGTTGATCAGGTGATGGATGTCGGAGGGATGACGGTCACCCCTGGGTTGATCGATTCTCATTGCCATCCTGTCCTCGGGGATTTCACACCGAGGCAGAAGATGCTTGACTTCATCGAATCGTCCCTCCATGGAGGCGTGACTACCGCCATCTCGGCGGGAGAGGTTCACCTTCCCGGAAGACCGAAGGATGTGGCCGGGACAAAGGCTCTGGCCATCCTTGCCGCGAAATCCTTTGCCAACGCCAGACCCTCAGGCGTGAAGGTGCTGGGCGGAAGCGTCATCCTTGAGCCAGGCCTTCAGGAAAAGGATTTCGAAGAGCTGGCAAGGGAAGGTGTTCGTGTGGTGGCAGAGATTGGCTTAGGGGGGGTGAAAAGTCCCAAGGAAGCGGTGCCTATGGTCAAATGGGCAAAAAAATATGGGATGGTTGTGATGATGCATACAGGTGGGACTTCCATTCCCGGAAGTGCGACCGTTTCCGCTGATGATGTGATCGCAACCGATCCGGATATCGTCTCGCATATCAACGGCGGGCCCACTGCGGTCTCGTTTGCAGAAGCTGAAAAATTGATTCGGAAGACCGCACTCATCCTGGAGATCGTCCACTGCGGAAATTCGAAGATGATTGTTGAGGTGATGAGGATCGTAAAAGAGGTGAAGGCATATCCACGGATCATCATTGGCAATGATGCCCCTTCCGGAACCGGCGTGATCCCCCTGGGAATTCTAAGGGTCATCAACTTCCTTGCCTCACTCTGTGGTGTGAAAGCAGAAGAGGCCATTGCCATGGCAACAGGTAATACGGCAAAGGTGTATAGATTGAACAGGGGTGTGATTGGTGTTGGAAGAGAGGCGGATCTGGTCATCATGGATGCTCCCATGGGTTCGGTTGGTAAAGACGCCCTCTCTGCGATTGAGGCAGGCGATATCCCTGGGATTGGGGCTGTTTTGATCGATGGTCAGATGAAGATCGGCGTGAGCCGGAATACGCCGCCCCCGAATCGAAAAATAGTGATCAGTAATCGGTAGGCAGAAGGCAGAAGGCAGTAAATACGCTCATTTCACGGACACGTGACACGGTCACGTTTTTTGAGGAAACGAACCATGATTGTTAATTTGGAAACATGTATTGGGTGTGGTTTGTGTATTGAAGTCTGTCCGCTGAGCGCCATTTCGATGGTCCCAGAGGAGAAGGCGTCCATTTCGGACATCTGTGTTGATTGTAAAGCCTGTGCGAAAGTATGCCCTGAAGAGGCGATCAAATCCGGACCGGAACAAAAAGAAGGGAGAGTCAAATGCCCATCATGCCCGATTTCCTGTTTTATAAAACCTGGCAATACTGGGGCGTGCCAGCGTTTTGTTAATCAAGATGGAAGTCTGATTCGGAATATCCCACTCCAGCGCTATGAAGATGTTAAGGAGATCGTTGGTTCGGATCATGAGAAAGTGATTCGAAGACCATTAATCACCGGCATCGGAGCAGGGACCACTTACCCTGACACGAAACCCGCACCCTATATCGTCCAATCTAAAGTGGATGGAATCGATGTCGTCACTGTTGTGACCGAAGCCCCGATGAGTTACAGCGGCATCAAGGTGAAGATCGATACGGACATCAATTTAGGGAAAGAAGGCGCTCCTGTCCTCATCGGAAGAAAGAGGGTTGGCCATCTCTGTACGGAGGAGTATGGCTCTAAGATTCTCTCCTTAGGAGGAGTCAATCTTCTTACCGGCGAAGAGGGCCTCGCCGTGGCCAAACTAATTGTCGATATTGCCAACCGGAGAGAGGTCCGTCTTAAAGTGGAGGAGGGAGCCGAGATGGTTCTTCAGGTGGGCAAAGCTCCTATTATTAATGGTGAAACAGGTACAAGGATGAGAGTCGGTTGCGGCAGTGCATCCATGGGGCTCTTCGGAAGATATTTCCTGGATGCGGCAGATGAGGTGGTTGTTCTTGATTCCCATCTCATCGGCCAGTTCACAGAGCATGAGGCAGGAAAGGAGTTGGGCGCTCAATATAGCGGCATCAGGTTGAGGGGGAGACGGTCCACTCCTGGTCGATACTTTGGGGAACATGGCCGGGGATGGGGAGGGACGCCCATTGAGAACCCGATCGAGATCATAGAGGGTTTCGATCCAAAAATCGCAAAACCGGGGATGACCGTCCTCATCACGGAGACAACAGCAGAACGGGCCGCCATGTTTCGTCTGGATGAGAATGGTAATTTTATCCGGATGGATTTAACTCCCAAAGCAAAGAGGGCAATCGATATGATGGCCTCTAATTGCCAGCCATCAAGGGTTTCCGCCATCTATGCGGGCGGCGCAGGAGGAAGCGCCAGGGCAGGGGTCACAAAGATTCCCGTGAAACTGAATCAGGCCATTTATCAGAACCGAGCAAGGCTGACCGTGGGAGGAGCGCCGACATATATTCTGCCCGGAGGAGGCATCACTTTTCTGGTGGATGTGGAGAAGGTCATGGTCAGGGCATTCACGTATGTTCCGACCCCTGCGACGGTTGTTCCCCTCGAATATACGATGAGGTTGGAGGAATATCTGGAGATAGGGGGTCACAAAGAGAAGATTAGGAGACTAAGGGATGTTCTGAAGGAGATAAAAAGATAAATAACCAATACCCAAGCACCAATAACCAAATAAATTCCAATCACCAATATCCAATATACAAAAACAGTATTTAAGGTCAATTTATGTTTGGTGATTGTAATTTGGTGATTGGTGATTATTTGGATCTTGGAATTTGGTTATTGGGAGTTGGTGGATATGAGAATGCAATTGGCCGAGAAAATATACTCGCATGATCCTATTCAGGTTCTTGCCAACGGAGCCGTCCTCGTCGATTATGGTCCCATGCGAATGTTCATCACTGTTACGGAGAAAGGGAAACCCATTATAAGTTTAGCGAAAGAGGGGGCTCATCTGGCGATACAAATTCTTGAAGACTTAGCAAACTTTCTTCCTGTGATTAAAATAAAATCACAGGAGTTGAAAATCGAGGAGGCCTTTCCTGATGTTGTCCGAAGAATGATTGAAGCGACAAAGAAGATGGGAGAGCCCGATCTTACCCCTCTTGCCGCGGTTGCGGGAACAACCTCTGATAGGGTTGCTGATTTTATCTTCGGCAAAGGGGGAACAAAGATCATCATTGACAATGGAGGAGATATTGCCATTCGGTTGAGAGAAGGCGAAGTGGCAGGGGTCGGGGTGAAAACGGATATCCATTCAGAGTTTCCCACCTACAGGGTTTCCATTGACTGCACCATGAACATAGGCGGAGTGGCAACGAGCGGCCTCGGAGGAAGGAGTTTTACCAAAGGGATTGCTTCAGCCGCAACTGTACTTGCAGAAAATGCATCCCTGGCTGACGCCGCGGCGACGGTGGTTGGAAATTTTACCAATGTGGAGGATCCTAATATTATTAGAACCCTTGCAGAAAAAGTCTACCCTGATACAGATATCGCAGGAGAATGGGTGACAATAGAGGTTGGGAAGTTATCATCAGAAAAAATTGAAGAGGCATTAACAAACGGTTTAACCAAAGCCAATTCAATCTGCCAGAAGGGGCTTATAAAAGGCGCTTTGGTAGCGGTTCAGGGAAAGGTGGTTTGGACCGAATCGATCAATTCCCTTATTCATTCCCTCTCCCCTCGCGGCCTCCGGCTCAGGCTCCGCCCCAGAGGGGCTTCTGCCCCGGAGGGAAGAGCCTCTGGCTCGGGGAGGAGAGGGGTAGCCTGCCTGCCGGTAGGCAGGGGTGAGGGGCAGGAGGTGTGATTATGGAAGTCAGAAAATATGTCACCATTGTTGAGGAGACCGTGATAGAGGGGGGGAAAAATGTTGATCCGCCAACTCGGAAAGCCGCTGCTGTGGCTGTAATCAAGAATCCATTTGCTGGAAAGTATGTGGAGAAGTTGGACTCCCTCATCGATATTGGCGAGGCATTAGGAGGGATATTGGGAAAGAAGGCGGTTGAGGCATTAAAGATCGGCCCTGAGAAGGTCGAGAGCTATGGGAAGGCGGCCATTGTTGGAGTGGATGGCGAATTAGAACATGCGGCCGCCATCCTTCATCCAAAACTCGGGACTCCTTTAAGGGAGGCAGTGGATGGCGGTAAAGCCATCATCCCATCGGCCAAAAAGATGGGAGGGCCTGGAACGGAGATTGATGTTCCCCTTCATTATAAGGATGCGGCGTTTGTCAGATCTCATTTTGATGCGATGGCCGTTAGAGTTCCAGATGCCCCCAGGCCCGATGAGATTATCGTTGCCATCGTGGTTACAGATTCAGGCAGACCTCACGCAAGAATTGGCGGCTTAAAGAAAGAAGAAGCCAAAAAAGAAGACGGCTTGAGATAGTCCTCATTCCCCCACTCTTCTCTTCTTCTCAATGAGAGAAGGAAGGGTGAGGGGTTTTGTATATCAAGTACGAGATTTGACCTAACTGACCATTTCAAAAAAATCTTGGATTTCGATTTCACCTACAAGCCTCCAGAATCAATTTGTGCAAAGATTGACGATTACCATGAGAAGGTGAGCATAACAAAGAGAACGTCGGTCTTGGCTATTTCACGGAAATTTCATGTCGTCTATCAGATAAAAAAGCGATAGGATGATGCAAATTTTTATACATAATGTAGGAAAATAAAGGAATGGTGAAAGAGGGAAAAATGTCGCCTTCTATGTGAATTTCTTCATACTCTTCAGAACAAGTTTAGCTGCATTGATCCCAGAGATGATCACCATTGGTATACCTCCACCCGGGAAGGTCCAGTGGCCTGCCTGATAAAGATTGGCAATGGGTGTTTTCTGGCTACGAATCCTTGAGAGTTCTTTTGCCGATAGGTACCAACCCATGGTAGCGCCGTGCCTGTTTAATGTCGTTCTCTCGTATGTAAGAGGTGTTGAGGCATCCCGAACTATGATATGACTGGACAGGCCAGGGATCACCTTTTCCGTGACGCCAATGATTTTTTGGGCTATCTCTTCCTTTATCTCTGTATAATGGGGACTTGTGTTGCCCCCATCTGTAAAGAGTTCATAAGGGGCAAAGGCAGCGATAGCTACGGTATGCTTGCCTATTGGGGCAAGCTTCGGGTTCTTTATGCTATCCATACGGATCGCCATCTTCTCCTTTTCGATGTCAAATCCCTCTACGTCTTTTCCCTCCCATGGGTTTTTACGAATTGTGGGGTAGTAATGGACCAGAGCTCCATCAAAGCCCATCTGTGCCAGATCGAGATCTACACCTAAATAAAGGGTGAAGATCGGTGCTGAGATCTCTCTTTTTTGGAGCTTCCTTACGAATCGATCAGGTAGTAGATGATTACCTATTAGATGTTGAAATGTTGAGTGACAATCCCCATTGGAGATGACATATCTGGATTGGATCTCCTCTCCTCCCTCAATCTGAACCGCCCGGGCCTTCCCTTCCTCAATCACGATCTTCTTTACAAGGGTATTAAGGGAGATCTCCCCACCGTAAGCCTTATAATATCTGAGAAAAAGCTGAGGCAAGGCCTCTACCTCTTTGTCTTTGATGTAATAAAAGTTCCCCTTTATGGCCCACATGATAGGACCTGCACAGGTAAAG
>Ga0315277_10000814_pt1 | contig 48095 bp, 33 predicted proteins | sample YL17G05_15_MG_FD_203695 | JGI IMG/M metagenome (GOLD analysis project Ga0315277, IMG submission 203695) | Sediment microbial communities from Yellowstone Lake, YNP, Wyoming, USA - YL17G05_15 | ecosystem: Environmental > Aquatic > Freshwater > Lake > Sediment | place: USA: Wyoming | collected... | reverse complement strand
GAACATGCACTACAACGACGGCACCGCGCCAGACCCGGCGAAGAGCCCGTGGGGCACCTTCCCATTCACCGCGACCGACACCGTCTCGCACACGTATGGGGACAACGGTGTCTATGCGCTGTCCCTGACCGTCAAGGACGATGACGGGGGCCAGGCGACATACTCCACGACGGTCACGGTGATTAACCTCCCGCCGGAGATCGAGCCTTTCGGCCCGTACTTCGTCGATGAGGGGCAGCCTCTGACCGTCTCCGCGACCGCAATCGACCAGGGCAGCGACGACCTCACTTTCGCGTGGTCGTTCGAGCTTGGTCCGAATCCGCAGACTACCTACTTCAACAACGGAGTCTCTCCAGATCCCGTAAAGAGCCCGAACGGGACATTCCCGTTCACCGCGACCGACTCGCCTTCGCACACATACGGTGACAATGCGGTTTTCGCCCTCACGCTGATCGTGACGGACGACGATGGCGGTTCGGCGACATATTCAACTCAGATAATCGTCACGAACCTGCCGCCAAGCGTCAGCGACTTCGGGCCCTACCAGGTCGACGAGGGCAGCTTGCTGAGCGCGGGCACGAGCGCCACCGATCCGGGCAGCGACGACCTCGCGTTCACATGGTCCTGGGAGCTCGGGCCGACCACCCAGAATATCTACTACAACGACGGAATCGCACCGGACCCGGCCAAGAGCCCATGGGGAACGTTCCCATTCTCCGCGAACGACACCTCGAGCCACACCTACGGGGACAACGGCGTTTATGCGCTCTACCTCGTGGTTGAGGACGACGATGGCGGTGTGACCGACTATCTCACGAACGTCACGGTCGACAACGTGCCGCCAACGATCGAGCCCTTCGGACAGTTCGAGATAGACGAGGGTTCTCCCCTGACCGTGCAAGCCACCGCGACTGACCCAGGCAGCGATGACCTGACATTCACCTGGGTCTTCGAATACGGACCAAACATCCAACGCACCTTCTACAACGACGGCTTAGGCCCCGATTCTGACAAGAGCCCGTGGGGGACTTTCCCGTTCTCGGTGCAGGACTCCGCGACCTGGACGTACGGCGACAACGGTGTCTTCAAGATCACTCTGATTGTCGAGGACGACGATGGCGGGGTCGCGACATACGAGACCTTCGTTACGGTGCATAATGTCGCTCCGACGGTCGACGAGGTGCAGGCGTATGTCATCGCAAACATCACCCTGCGAGTTGCGGGAGAGAAGTGGCACGATGTCTGCATGAACCTCGTGCACAACGGGGATGTGGAGAACGCGGCGTGCGTCGTGCGTTATCCGGGCTCGCCTGACGACCAGTCTGTGACGATTATGGGCAGAATCGAGCTCATAGGCGACTTCAAGATCGTTCTGTACTACACGCCGGACGACGACCCGATCAACGGGCAGCCGAACGGGGCGAACCCCGCCTGGGTCATCATCAGGTTCCCCGGCGGGGACGAGGTGAGGCTGCATCACACGTTCAACGTGCGTCACCCGGCGACGTGGATATGGACGGTGGACGATATCCGTCCCTATCTGGTCGGACAGGAGATCACGTTCAACGCGACGGCCTCCGACGTGGGCAGCGACGACCTGACCTTCTCATGGACTTGGGACGATGGCACGCCAGACACATTGACGACCTACTTCAACGATGGAATCGGTCTTGACCCGTATCCCTCGCCGAACGGGACATTCCCGTTCACGGCGACCGACGTGGCAAAGCACACCTTCGACTCTGCGAGGACGTACACAATCACGCTGGCGGTCAACGATGACGATGGCGGGGTGACGACCTACTCATTCGACATCGCGATTGGCGGCTGAAGATTCGAAAGCGCGGATGCACGCGACTAGAACTTGCGTTCGACGTACTCCAGCACGGACTCGAACAGCAACCTGCCATCTCCTGGCCCCTCGGGCGAAGAGCGTGTCCAATCCGGGTGCAGGTACCTGAAGAAGGACCTCTCCGGATGAGGCTGTATCCCGAGCACGTTCCCCTCGCGGTTGCACAGGGCGGCGATGTTGTATAGCGAGCCGTTCGGGTTCCACGGGTAGCCCCCGTACTTGCCCTGATCATCCACGTACCTGAAGACGATCTGGTCGTTGTCCCTCAGTTCCTTGAGCATGAACTTCTCCCTGTCCTTGGGCAGCAGGAACTTGCCTTCAGTGTGGGCTGACGGCATGAGGAGGACCTGGCCCTTCTTCACCTTGGTCGTGAAGGCGCAGGAGCCGGCATTCTCGTGCTTGAGCAGCGTCGGGCGGCACTCGTATCTCGCGGAGTCATTCGTGGCCAATGCGGCCTCGGGCTCCGTGGTCAGAATCCCTGCGATCCCGGGCAGCATACCGAGCTCGACCAGGACCTGGAACCCGTTGCAGACGCCGAACAGCGCCCGCCCTTCCTTCACAAAGTTCGCGAGCTGCATCGCCAGCCTGCTCTTCATCCGAGCGGCCATGATCGCTCCTGCCCGGACGTAATCGCCCGCCGAGAATCCGCCTGGCAGCATCACAATGTGATAGTCCATTAGATCCCGCTTCAGTTCCTCAGGCGCGTCGCCCGTGAGCTGCTTCAGGTGCACCATCTCCGCGTTCGCCCCGAGCACCTGGAAGTAGCGACAGGATTCCAGCTCGCAGTTCGTACCCTCCATGAGCACGACGCCGACGCGGACATCAGCGCGCTTCATCTCATCCCTCCAAGCTGGTCGTAGAGGGGCGCGGTCCACTCCTCTCTCATCTTCTGCACGGGGACCTTGAACCTCTTCTTCTCTCCGACGACGCTCAACTCGGTCCCGCCAACGCTCCCGATGTGCGTGATGGAGATCCCTTGCAGATGACCGAGGAACCTCTCCTCCCTCTCCCTCCTGACCTCCACGAGCCATCTGCCGTTCGACTCCGAGAAGAGCTGGAAATCGAGCCTCATCGAGTCCATGTCTTTGAGGTCCAACCGCGCGCCGATATCCCCGCCCATGCACATCTCCGCCGCCGCAACGCCTAGTCCGCCTCCGGAGAGGTCGTGACAGGCGGCGAGGCATCCGTCGCCTATCGCGGCCAGGAGGCCGTCAGCCGACGCCTTCAGAAGGGTCGTGTTGATGTCTGGCGCCTCAGGGCTCGAAGCGCCCATTAACCGATAGTACTCCGATCCCCCGAGTTCGGGCCGCGTCTCTCCGACAATGTAGAGCATGTCCCCCTCGGTCTTGAGGTCGGTCGTGACGCACTTCCTGAAGTCCTCCACGATCCCGACGCCGAGAACGACCGGCGTGGGTGGGACCATGCCGAGGGCGCTCTCGTTGTAGAAGGAGACGTTGCCCGATGGTATCGCGATCCCCATGGCCTGGGCAACAAGCCCGATGCCCCTCACCGTCTCCCGGAAATATCCGAGCCTGTCCGGCTTCTCCGGATTCCCGAAGTTGAGGCAGTCCGTGAGGCTGTGCGGTCTGGCCCCAACCGCAACGAGGTTCCTCACCATCTCGTCTACCGCCGAGGCCCCTCCCCTGAACGGGTTGATGGCGGTAAAGAAAGGAGTGGACGCGGTCGTTATCGCGAGGGCCCTGTAGGAGTCGATCAGCGGCCTGATGACGGCGGCGTCGCCGTGACTGGATTTGCCTATCTTCCCCTGCATCGGCTTGATCACCGTCGCGGCCCTCACTTCGTGGTCGTACTGCCGGATGACCAGCTCCTTGTCTGCGATATCCAAGGAGGCCAGGAGCCTCAGGAGCGTTTCAGGATAGTTCGTTGGCTCGATCGGCGGGGCTTCCTCAGGTTTGATCCTCGGCACGTCGTTCTGATACGGTCGAGAATACTCCGGCCCGCCGGTGTAGAAGTCGAGGTCCATTTCCAGAATTGTGACGCCCTGATACTTGACGCGCGCGATTTTGTCGTCCGTCGCCCTGCCGATCACGGTCGCCATCACGTCGTACAGGTCGAATATCGCGAGGACCTTCTGCACGTTGTCCGGGTGGACGGCGAGCATCATCCTCTCCTGAGACTCGCTCACCCAGATCTCCCACGGAGCCAGCTTCGCAGCCTTCAGCGGCACCTTGTCAAGGTCGACCTCCGCGCCGCAGCCCCCATTCAGTGCTATCTCCCCGACGACGCAGCTCAGCCCGCCGCCGCCAAGGTCCTTCAGGCCGCTGAGCAGCCCCTTCTCTGCCGCGTCCATGCACGCGTGTATGAGCGGCTCTTTCGTGATTGGGTCACCGAGTTGCACCGCGCCGCCATGCCATTCCTCGACCGCCTTCTCCGTGAGATCCACCGACGCGAACGTCACTCCATGTATCCCGTCGCGCCCGGTCTTCCCGCCAACGAGTATGAGGACATCCTCCGAGGATTTGACCCTGTTCCTGAGCAACTTCGATCTCTTGGCGAACCCGACGCACCCGACGTTGACGATGATGTTGCCAACATAACCTTCGTCGAAGATGACGCACCCCGAGACGGTCGGCAGCCCGACCCTGTTACCATAGTCCCTGATCCCCGCCACGACGCCGTTGAAGAGGTACTTGGGGTGCTTCAATCCGCGCGGCAGCTTCTCGTAGGCGAAAGATGGCTGTCCGAAGTGGAGCGGGTCAGTGAGGGCGATCGGCTGCGCGCCCATGGCCAGGACGTCTCGGATGATGCCGCCGATTCCAGTTGCGGCGCCGCCGTAAGGCTCGATGGCGCTCGGATGGTTGTGCGACTCGATCCTGATTGCATATGCGTGATCGTCGTCGAAGGCCATGACTCCCGCATCTCCGCGGTCTATGACGTCCGCGGTCTGCACCGGGAAGATGAACTCCTTGAGGAAGACCTTGGAGGACTTGTAGCAGCAGTGCTCCGACCAGGCCTGCCCGAGTGCCTGCACCTCGACATCGGTGGGGTTCCTGCCATTCGCCCTGAAATAATCGCGGATGCGGTGCATCTCGTCGACGCTGAGCGCGAGGCCGAGGTCCTGCGACATCGCCTCCAGTTCCTTGTCGTTTGCACCGAGCACGTCGATGTTATATAAATCGAAGGGGACATCTCTCTTGAGGTATCTGTCTTGAATCTTCCCCACCCCACCGGAGTGATTGCGCGCTCGTAGATATAGGTTCGCGGGGCTCGCCACCAGATGCGCTGGTGAAAATCCTTGCAGTAATTCGCGTCGTTTCCGTACCCTTAAATACGATTTCTGATAATAGCTTGCAGAGACTGGGTGGGCGAGAACCGGACGTTTCGAAAGTTCTCACCGAGGTGACGAAGTGCCCAAGGACAAAGACAAGGACGTATGGATAGTCAGATGCCCCAAATGCGGGCGTGTCACCAGAGGGTGCAAGCACGTCACGCCCGATGACATGGCGAGGATCAAGAGGCTGCTCAGCGCGGGAGTCGAGGTCTTCGAGTCTGAAGCGGAATACAGGGAATGGGAGGCTGGGGCGGAGTTCGGCGAGGTCCCGAGGACGCACCTGTACACGATGCTGGAGCCGAGGGCGACGCTCGGCGATGTCGTCCTTTCGCCGTCCACGTTGGAATCGATTGGAGACGCCCTCGTCGAATTGAAACACAAGAGATTGATTTTCAAGAAGTGGGGACTGGCGGAAGTGGTCCGCAAGAACAAGGGCGTGTCCATGCTTTTCGTCGGTCAGCCCGGGACAGGGAAGACGCTGACGGCAGAGGCGATAGCCCGCGAGCTACGCAGGCCCCTGATGATTGTGAACTACGCCCACCTGGAGAACATGTGGGTCGGCGAAACGGAGAAGAACGTCGAAGCGGTCTTCAAGGCCGCGGAGGAGGCCGGGGCGGTCCTGTTGTTCGACGAGGCTGACGCCGTCTTCCACCGCCGCGGTCACAGCGCGATGCCGTGGACCAACAGGGACGTCAACGTCCTGCTTAAGCGCCTCGAGGACTTCCCCGGCGTCGTGATACTCTCCTCGAACCTCTCGAAGGTCATGGACAAGGCGCTCGACAGGCGCATCGACATCGCGGTGGAGTTCGAGATGCCGAATGCACAGCTACGGGAGAGGATATTCAGGAAGCTCGTCCCGAAGAAAGCGCCGCTTGCCGATGATGTCGACTTCGCCGAGCTGGCGCGCAAGTTCGAGTTCTCCGGCGGGGGCATACTGAACGTCGTGAGGCAGGCCATGAGGATGGCCGCGCGGGCGAAGAGGAACAGGCGCATCACGATGGCGCACTTCGTGGAGGCGGCGGAACGCGAGGCGCAGAAGGGGAGACTGATGAGCAAGGATTACCTCGGGCCGGCGAGGCAGGCGCAGAGAGAAAGGATTGGCGGATACGCCTGATTCTCCATCAGTCTAGGGAATCAGCTCGATTCTGTAGTCCTGGATGACCGGGTTTGCGAGGAGCCTTCTGCACATCTCCTCGACCTGCTCCTTCACCGTCTCGCGGTTCTCCTCCCCGAGCTCGATTTCGAACAGCTTGGCCGAGTGCACCGCCGAGAGACCCTTGAAGCCGAGAAGGTTGAGCGCCTTGAGCGTATTATCCCCCTCCGGATCAGCGACGCCCTTCTTCAGTCTGATTTGGACCTGGACTTTCACAATCGACGCCTCCGGCGGGTGAAAGTGCCTGCATACTTAAGGGATTTGGCGGGAGGGAGAATCTCGCGCGCGGAGAGACGCGGGGCTTGTCATCGCCGTCGTGAAGCGCCCGCTCCACAACCGCCAGTCGAGAATCGCCAAGATTTATTTATCAATCCCGCTTTCCAGCCGCGAGGATTCCATGGCTGAGGTTGTACTCGATGCAAAGGGGCTGACGAAGACCTACGGCGACATGAACGCGGTCGACAACCTCGACCTCCAGGTGTTCAAAGGGGAGGTCTACTCGATGCTCGGGCCGAACGGCGCGGGGAAGACCACCACCGTCGAGATACTGGAGGGTCTTCGAAATCCCACGTCGGGGACGGCCAAGGTATTCGGCTTCGATGTCCAGAAGGACTACGACAAGGTCCGGTCCAGGGTCGGCGTGCTCCCTCAGACGTTCGAGCCTTGGGACCGGATCAAACCGCCGGAGGCCATCGCGTACTGGGCGGGGCTGTTCGGGCGCAAGATGAGCACGAAGGAGATCCGCGGGCTGCTGGAGATGGTCGACCTCGCGCACAAGGACAATGTTTGGGGCGAGCGGCTTTCTGGCGGGGAGAAGAGGAGGCTGGGCATCGCCATGGCGCTCGTCGGCGAACCCGAGCTGATATTCCTCGACGAACCGACCACCGGTCTTGACCCTCAGGCGAGGAGGGGGCTGTGGGAGATTATTCACGCCCTCGGCGATGCGGGCAAGACGGTTTTCCTCACGACCCACTACTTGGAGGAGGCGGAGAACCTCGCGGACCGCGTCTCGATCATGAATAAGGGCAAGATTGTCGTCTCCGGGTCCCCCGAGGAGCTTGTCAACCTCTATGGCGGCGGGACACACGTAGTGCTTAAGGGCGCGGGCGAAGAGGGAGTTGCAGCCTTGGAGAAGCTCGGCTACAAGAGCACATTCCACAACAGGGACGTGACTGTGCACGTGCCGGCGCTTATGAGGACGAAGGACTTCATGGCCCAGATAAACCAGAGCGGGATCGCCTACAAGGATTTCGAGACGAGGCGGCCGAGCCTGGAGGACGTGTTCTTCAACATGGTCGGCGGCCGCATGGAAGAGGGGGTGCTGAAGCAATGAGCAGGATGGTCTCGGACTTCAAGGCTTTCGGTCTCGCCTATCTGCGCAGCCGCACGGGCTTCTTCTTCGCGCTGATATTCCCGGTCATCTTGATTCTGGTTTTTGGCGCGATCTTCAGCCAGACGGGCACGCAGAAGATCGACCTGCCAGTACAGGATCTCGACAATGGAACCTGGAGCCAAACCTACCTCGCCAAGCTGAACGCGACCGGCGCGTTCACGATCGACATGATATCGCCCGATGTTGATTTCAATCGGTACATAAAGGACGAGCTGAAGGTCCTCGCGCTGCAAATCCCGTCCGGTTTCAATGAAAGCGTGAACAATGCGACAAGAGGTTACGGCCCACCTGCGACGATCATACTCAAAGGCGACCCGACGAATACCTACTTCACTGTCGGCATGGGCGTGGCGAACGCCGTCGCACTGCAGCTCAACTCCACTGTCGTCGCCATGGTGCAGACGGAAAACCTTGGCTCACCCCAGTACACGTTCATCGATTTCTTCGTGCCCGGCATGATCGCTTTCACTGCGCTCACCACCCCGATGTTCTCGATGAGCTCGATATGCTCTGAATATCGAAACAGGGGTTTCTTCAAGCTCCTCGGATCGACGCCGCTGAAGAAGTCCGAGTGGCTGACCGCGAAGATCCTCTGGTACACCGTCCTGATGCTTGCATCCATAGCGATAATGTATGTCGTTGGAATCGCTGCCTTCAGCGCCCACTTCACCATCACACCGATGGCGATACTCCTCGTCATCGTCGGTGTCTTCCTCTTCACATCATTCGGTATGTTCCTTGGCGTGTTCGTGAGCAATCCCGAGTCCGCCTCCGCCCTTGCGAACGCCATAGGCTTCCCGATGATGTTTCTGTCAGGCATTTTCTTCCAGCTCGAGTCCATGCCAGCATACCTTCAATATATCGCGAAGGCGCTTCCCCTCACCTATCTCGCGGAGGGGCTCAGAGCGACGATGTCCCTCGGAAACGATGTGGTCGCGGCCACGGACTTTGTTATCCTGCTGATCAGCGGGCTGATACTCTTCGTAATAGCTGCCCGGGCGATGTCCTGGAAGGGGAAGTAGTGGCTGGGACAGCTGCACTCAGGACGCGATGGCGGGCGGGCCGCCTGAACCAGCTCTAGGCGGGGATCAACTTGTAGGTCTTCCTCACACCCTTGCCGGACGGCGTCTCAGAGACGACGGTGACCGCCTTCGCTTCTTCCAGAATCCCGACGGTGCGCCATGCAGCATGATACGCTTTCCTTCGATCGCCGGGCTCGACCTCTAGGAGAAGCTCGACAACCTCATCCAGCGAGAATTCCTTGTCGGTGAAGCGCTTGCGCAGCAGGTCGGCAAGTTCGCCCCTTCTCAGTCCCTTTCTCCGTTTCTTGTCGTCGACAGGCTCGGCGGGGACGGCCAGCGGAGGCGCAACCTCTTGGAACTCCGGCGCGGGCGGCGGCGAGAGGATCGTGTGGACCTGCTCTGGTTCCATCCTTGATCTCGCAACGGGCATGGCGGGGACGGCGCCGAGTATCTCGTCGAGGAGTCTGACCTCCTCCGTGAGAACAAGCTCCTGCCGCCTCAGCCTCTCCAGCTCGGCGGAGGTCGTGCTCATTTCCTTCTCCGTCGACAGGCGGCGGGCGATGAGCGCCTCCATGATCAGTTTGTCTCTTGCCTCTCGCTTCGAGTTGTCGTCCATGGTGATCTCTTCCTCAGCCCTCAGCCAACACGGTGTTCGCCTTTGCGGCGGGGCGATTTCCCGCCGCGGAGCTCTTCAGCACGAAAAGCCTGACAATGCCCTTGGGCAGCTTCCTGATTCCCGCCTGCTTCAGCTTCCCCTCCCGCAGCATATCGTTGCAGAGGTTCCAGGCCGCCTCGTAGGTGTGGGACACCTCCGGCTCCAGCTCGTCCAGGAGGTCTCTGACCTTCGAGACCTCGAATGGCTCGTCAGCGAACCTGGACTGGATGTGCGGGAACGTTACTGCCTTCAGTTTGTCGCGGGTGTATCCCCTCCTCTCGGGGGCGCGGGCTACCGCCTCCACTGGCCGGACCGCATCCTGCGGATGAGTGGCGGCAGCGAACGGCGCGGCAGTCGGGAGCGGCACCTGACCGGGAGTTGTCCGCTCGGCCGGCGACGACTTGCCCTTCACGAGAGTGGAAAGCGTGCGAATCGCGAGTTGATGCTCCGCGAGATGTTCGTTCAAATCCTTCTGTCTGCTCCTATTCTTCTGCAGTTCAGCGTTCAGCTTCTCGCGATGTTCTCTCAGTGCCTTTGCTATAACTTCCTCGCGATACATCGCACGGCCGCTTGAAGTGAAATCAGTGCTGGTATATGAACGTGCCATATTCGCGATTCCTTCGCGTTCGATGACTGGCGGTCTCGGTCAGAGAGGCGGCGCGCCGCATCCGAAGTATTATCTCGCCGAAGGGGGATTCGGGGACGGGGGTCGAGCATGAACTTGGTAGTCCTCTTTCTAGCCGACTCCGGTCCCGCGGTGACTTGGGGAGTCGCTCTCCCTGACGAGATTGCTGCAGAGTGCAAGGACCGGGAGATGGAAGTCGTGCACCTCGGCAAGAAGTCGCCTGACGTGGTTCTCAGGCTGCCGGAGGGGACGAAGGCATGGGAGACCCGGGTCGGGTTCGAGAAGGCGTGGCGGGCTGTGACAACCTCAAGCCCTGTATTCATAGCGCGATCTGCCAAGATGGTGGCGCAGTCCTATATTCTAGGCGAAGAAATCTACGGTTCTCTGGGAGTCCCCCAGAAGGGGGCCAGCGCGGGCCTGGTGTTCCTCGAGACAAGGGGGCTCGAGCAGGTGCTCGAGAGCGAGTGCGACAGGCTGCTGAAGGAACTGGGCATGGCGGGGGCGCAGGACCTGATTGCGAGGAGGCCAATCTCCCGGGGAGACATACTCGTGGTAAAGAAAGGCAAGGATGGGGAACCGCCATCATTCGCGCGGGTCGCCAGGATTATCCAGGAGTGCTATCGCTCGGTGCTGGAGAAGCCCATTCACGTCGCGGGGAGGAGCCTGAAGACCCTCAAAGGGATTCAAGACGTGATCGAGGAGCATGCGCCAAAGATGCTCGCGGAGGTCGGCCAGTCGCATGGATTGCGCAAGGAGACGGAGAATGGCGGCCTCGCGTGACTCCTCACGTGACTGAGAATGGAGCGAAAAGCAATATATGCGGGTTGGCAGATGCGGCACGACAGGGACTCGTTCAGATGGAGACCGATTCCGGCGAAAGAACCCTGATGGTCATCAGACAGGTGAGGCTGAAGAACCTCAGGCATTACGTCACCATGTTCGTCCTTCTCATCATCGCAGGATACCTCCAGTTTTTCAGACCCTCGTTCCTGCCGGCATATGACCTTCTTGACACGTGGGACGTCTACTATCTCCTGGAGATTCTTCTGATCTTCATCGCATTCATCTCCGTGATAGTCGCCGAGGTCAAGAGGGTCAAGCGGGAGTACCTCGTGACCAATCTCAGGATAATCGATTCGTACGGCATCCTTAAGAAGACCACGACGGTGATGATGGCGAATCAGGTCGAGCGGGTCTACAGCACCCAGGGGATTCTACAGAGGCTCCTGCGATACGGCGATGTCGTCGTGGACACGGGGGAAGACCAGGTCGTGCTGGAGGGCGTCCACAACCCGAAGAAGGTCGAGGGTGCGATAACCCAGGCGATGGCGTCGCGGTTGCCTAGCAGAAGGTAGGGCCTAGAGCCCAGCCAGGCCAGCCGCGCATGGAAAGCCTAAAATAAAGTCGCGGCAATGGCGGGGCGAGAGGGTGACATGAAGGCTTTCGTGACCGAACTAAAGGGAAAGACGGTGATGACCAAGGATGGGCAGATTCTCGGTGTCCTCGATAATTTCATGATGAACACGAGGTCCGGCAAGCTGGAGACCATGCTGATAGCCCCGGCGGAGAACCTGGAGACGCGACTTTTCAAGGGGGATCAGGAGGGGCACGTGGTCCTCTCGATCAAGACGATGAGGGCGGTCAAGGACGTAGTCGTGGTGGAGTACGAACACGAATAGATTGCTGTGCGGTAAGGCGGGGGAGGGATGCAGACGAAGCTGACAGTCCACGGCGGAGCAGGCGAAATCGGCGGGAACAAGATTCTTCTGGAAGACGGGGACGCCCGGATATGGCTGGACATGGGGCTGCCCTTCGGGTTCGGGGAGAAATACTTCGTCAACTACCTCGGGCCGCGCGACAGGTTCGGGCTGAGGGACTACCTCGAGTTCGACCTGGTCCCGCGTATGAAGGGTTTGTATTCGAAGGATAGTCTTGAGGAGACGACCTTTCCCTACTCAGCGCCAGAGTTCTCGGGTGTACTGCTCAGCCACGCGCACTTCGATCACTCAAGCATGCTCGGTTACGTCGACAAGGACATCCCCGTGCACCTGGGCGAGTGCACCCGCACGATACTGGAGGCGTGGGCGGCGACCTCATCCAGAGCTGATCTGGGTGAGCATGACTACAGGACATTCAGGAGCAAAAGGCAGATCAAGTTGGACGGCGTCGAGGCGATCCCGGTCCACGTGGATCACTCAGTGCCCGCCGCCTACGGGTACATCCTCCACGGTCATGGCGGGACAGTCGTCTACACGGGAGACCTCAGGCGCCACGGCCCTCACGCCGAGATGACCGCGGAGTTCATCGATGCCGCTCGCGCCGCCAAGCCGGACGTCCTCATCTGCGAAGGGACGAGGGTCGACCCCGCGGACACCAGGGCGCCGTACTCCGAGAAAGACGTGAAGGACCTCAGCACCGAAGAGGTGAAGAAGGTCAAGGGCAAGCTTGCTGTCGTGACATTCTATCCGCGCGACGTCGACCGCATGAGGACCTTCCACGAGGTGGCCCGTGCGACCGGAAGAGACTTCGCGCTATCGGCGAAGGCAGCCTATCTCTTGCTCTCTCTCGAGAAAGATGGCAGAATAAAGGTTCCGAGGGTGCGAACCGACAGCGGGCTCTTGGTCTATCTCCGAAGGCTCGCCAGACCCATCGCCTGGGAGGATGAGCTGAGAGACAAGCTGGGTGACAGGATTGTCGGAGCAGATTATGTTAGGAAGCACCAGGGCGAGCTGTTGCTTCAGCTTGACTTCACTCATTTCACCGAGCTGATAGACATCGAGCCGAAGAGGGGAAGCATCTTCATCCACTCGATGAGCGAGCCGTTCGAGGAGGACGACATCGAGGATGAGGTGAAGAGCCGCTGGCTCGATCATTTCGGCCTCGTCGAACACCAGCTCCACGCGAGCGGCCACCTCAGCAGGAAGGAGCTCGAGTCCATGGTCAGGGAGATAGGCGCGAAGAAGATCGTGCCGATTCACACCGACAAACCCGAGATGTTCAGGGACTTCACCAGCGGGGTCATCGTGCCTGAGAAAGGCAAGACGATATCGATCTAAGGATGGATGGAGTAGAGGTCTATCGCGCCCTTGACCCCCAGTATGACGAACTGGACCGCCACGGCCGTGAGAAGCAGCCCCATGATTCTGGTGAAAGCATAGATGCCCATCCGCCCGATCCGCCTGAACATCCCGTCTGATGATCGGAGTATGTAGAATGTGATGATCATAGTGGCGGCGATGGCGAAGAACACATCGACCATTTTCAGAAGATCCAGCTGCGGCTCTGCGGCGTTGGTGATCAGGACGAGCACCGTCGTAATCGCGCCAGGACCCGCCAGCATCGGTATGCCCATCGGGACGATGCCCACCGCTTCCTTTTCCAACGCCTCCTCGCGATCCTGGACCGTAAGCTGGCTTTTTGGCCGCTCTCCTTGGACCATCGAGAAGCCAATCATGAAAAGCAGTATGCCGCCCGCGATGCGGAAGGCGGGGATGCTTGTGTTGAATATCATGAATATGTAGTTGCCCAACAGGCCAAACAGGACAAGCGTGCCAGACGCCGCGATGACGGCCCTCCTGATGACGCGCATTCTGAGGTCCGGCGGGTAGTCTTTCGTCAGCACAACGAAGAAGCTCGCCGCTCCTATCGGATTCACAATGGCGAATACCGCCCCGAAAGTGCTGAGGGCGAAGAGCAGCTCCTCGATCATCTTCGCGCCCGCGTAACGCGGAGGCTATATGTATTTGTGGGGGGCACCCGCCAGTCGGCTCCGTCCACGCCCACTCGCAATCCATTAAGTACATGAGGGGAAATCGCAAGCCGATGAAGTACTCCGTAAGGCTCATCAGCATAGCAGAGAAGGAGCGGGTCTTCAAGAGGCTCAAGCCGAAGCTCTCCTACGACCGGAAAGCGAACCTCTTCGGCACCTGCATCAAACTGTACACCAATGACAGGAACGTCAAGGAGTCGTGGGAGGACAACTTCTACGCGATCAGCGAGATGGTGAAGTCCCACGGGCGGGTCGTCGCGTTCTATGAGGACGGCAAGAAGCAGAGCGTCCTCTATGAACCCTATACCCATACCGCCATCCTCACAAACGTCGGCTACTACGGCTTCGTGAAGAGCATCGCGCTCGGCGTGGCGGGCGACATCCTGGAGGATCAGCACGAGATACACTCCGTGCACGGCGCCGCGATCGACGTCAACGGTCAGGGCGTCGGGATCATCGCGCCATCCGGGGCGGGGAAGACCACTCATGTTTTTGGACTGCTCCAGATGCCCCGGACTCGCTTCGTTTCAGACGACTGGTACTTCGTCAGGATATTCGGCGCGGACCCCGTGGCATACTCGTCAGAGAAGAACTCCTACATCCGCCAGGACATCGGCAACATATGGCCTCAGTTCGCGGAGCTCGTGAAGAAGGTCAGGCTGGACGAGCAGGGCCGGGCCGTCGCGGACGTCCGGTGGGTCGTGGGGAGGGAGCACTACAGGGAGAGCACGACAATCAGGAAGCTCCTCCTGCTCAAGCGCGACAGGACGGACAAGCGTATCGTGCGCGAACTCGACGGTGGTGCGGCCCTCCGTTTCCTCCTTGACAACCACTTCTGCAACCCCCACCTGCTAGTCAACGACGCCCGGAAGCTAGCCTTGAGGACAAGGTTCTTCGAAGACTTCCTGGACCGGGTCGAATGCTTCATGGTCAATACCGTGCTCCCGCCGATGGACACCCAGGAACGCATCAGGGAAATCGTCACGGGGCCATAGTCATCAGATGGTCTCGAGCACCTTTCTCGCTGTCGTGATGTAGCCTGTGTGGCCCAGGGCTGCGAAGGCGGGTCTCGTCCCCGTTTCCTTGACCTCTATCTCTCGCTCGATGATCTCTGTGGTGCGGAAGTCGACGAAAGGGAGCGTCCTCATCACCCTGACCGTCTCCTTGACCTGCTCCATCGTGGGCGAGTACGAGCCTATGTGTCCGCAGGGCGCCAGCGCCTCCCAGGCAACCGCCAGAGCCCGCCATGGCTCCGGCAGGTCCAAGACCACCGCCTTCGCGCCCCGCTCGGATATACCCGCATTGATGTCGGCGACCTTCAGCTCTACCACGGAGGAAAGCCCCGCCCTCTCCACGTTCCTCCTCGCGGTCTCTGCGAATTCCGCGCGAAGGTCATAGCTGACCACCTTGCCATTGGGGCTTACCGCGCGGGCGAGCACGACCGTGAGCGCGCCTGACCCCGCACCTCCCTCGACGACGATATCGCCCGCCCCGATGTCGCACCTCTGCACGATCGAGGCGCTGTCTTTTGCTGTGATTATCTGCGCACCGCGCTCTATGTGCTCCAGATGGTCCAAGAGCGATGCGGACAGGACGAGAAACCTCCTCCCCGCGACCTCGACACTCTTGCCTATCGCCGAAGACAGCTTGGCGGAGTCTAGGACACCTAGGCCGTCGACCTTCAGCATGCCCTCTCCGAGCCTGATCAGCCTCTTGCCGCCGCGCTGGTCAATGAGGACAACGGAGTCCATGCTCACCGCTGCACCGAAGGACGGCTCCCGTAATGAGGCTTGTGCCGCCTATGCCGCAGGCACTGCCCACTCCGTCGAGGAGCTCACATAGACCCAGTAGGCGAGCCCGGGCTGCATGACTGTAGTCGTCCAGTCGGGCTGAGACAGCCTCTGCAGATAGTAGGGTCCGGCATTCGGGTCGAAGACCTCGATTGCGCCGACCACCGGCCCAAGCGCAGCGCTGAGATCAGCGAGAGTATAGGTCGCATTGAACGAGGGGAAGCTCAAGAGGTTCCACGCCCCGCCTTGCAGCGGGATGACCACGTTCTCGGCCACGAGGCCGGCGACGGTCATCGTCCCGCCGCTGGTCATGTCTACCCAGTATGCCTTGTGGACATCGAGGGCGGTGATGTCGTTGACCTGCCTCCCGACCTTGTAGCTCTTCCACTGATCCTGGTCTCTCGGGTCGTACGTCCTGACATAGTCGAAGCCGAATGTCTGGAACACTACCGAGGGCTTGTAGTCCGCTTGGAGCAGCGGGAACGAAAGAAGTTGCTTCCCGCCGGTGCTCATCGTCCTGTAGAACTTCGCCGCCAGTTTCGTCGGCGGGCTGTCGAACAGCGAGGAGTTCGCCTGCACGTAGTAGAAGTGGTTCAGGAATTCGCCGTGTCCGGCACCGTAGTCGGTCCATGTGTACGTCGCCAAGTCGTTCGCGGCAACCGTTGTGGCTATGCTGTAAGGTCCGTTGATGCTGTCCGCTTTCCAGACCTTGTAGAGCAGCACGTTGTTGACGCCGTTTCCGTCGTCGAAAGACCTGCCCCACGTCAGCGTGACATTCTGGAATCCTGGACCGGTGAGCTCTGCCTTCACCATGATTGGCGGTGTCGGAGGTTTCGAAAGCGCCTGCGTCACGCATACGTCGACGTAGTCGCCGCTGCCCCAGTTGTTCAGCTCGTCTTGGCCCCTTATCCAGAAGCGATGGCAGGTGCCTGTGGCCCAGCCCTGGACGGTCCAGTTTGCCCACACCCATGCCGTCTCGCTCGGGCTCCTGTCCACTCCGGTCAGGTTCATGACCCAGGCGTTCGACCAGTCCACCATGCTGGGATCGCTCACGCTCAGCGCGGTCGGCACAAGTTCCGCAGCGCTGATGTTGTGATACCCTGTGGAGATATCGTTGATGTCCGCCTTGATCCTGAACGCGGACGGGTATGTCCGATTGTATGGATTCGGTATCGTAGCCTGGTTGACCGTGATTGGCCCCTGGTTATCGGGTGAAGTCTGCCACCCCGCGCAGTAGATCGCGAGATACACGTCGTAGTTGACTTCGCCAGTCGGGGCGATGTTCTCGTGCCAGACCTCGTAGACGCAGCTCTTCGAGCCTATCGTCAAGGTGTCGGACATCTGGTGGCCTTTCGCGAACGCATCGGCCGTCACGTTCGTGCGGGTGCGCTCGGCCATGAAGCCGTCCGTGGACGACCAAGTCCACATGTTCGGGACTCCGTAGATGTTGCCCGCTTCCATGTAGGGTACCCAGACTATGCCGTCCTCTGTGTATACCACGTTGAGGACGGGTCTCCTGTTATAGTTCGCATCGGAGACGGCGACGCCCATCGGACCCTGTGGAGTCGAGAAGTCCGGGCTCACACCAGGCGATGCCGCGGCCCGCGGCACCGGGTAGACGAGTCCGGAGCCGAAGCTGCCGTCAGCAGTCAACACATAGAGCCGCTTGTCCAGAGCTCCTGCATCGTTCGTCACGGCAACGTAGATCTTGTTGCCCGACCCTTCTGTCGTCGAGACGGCCGCCGGGAACTGGATGTTGGTGGCGCCGCCAGCGTCCCAGATGTTTATCGGGAGGCTCCAGCCCTGGTTCCACGCCGGTCCGTCCCACAATGCAGCGGCGAGTCTCCTTCCCTGGCCTGAACTCTGTAGCCTCCAGTAGAAGAACACCCACAGCACATCGTTTTGATCGACGATTCCGTTCGGGAAGAAGTAGAAGTTGGAGCTACCCCTCGGAGCGATCAGGTAGCACTGGCTAGGCGTCGCGTAGCAGTCTCCCCAGGTGTCTCCACCGTCGAACGAGAACGCCGCATGCGTCTGCACCGCGCTGGTCTGAGTGGATTGCGTGCTGGCCATGTCGAGGTGCTCCCAGACCCATACCAGCGTCCCGTTCGGCCCGCCTGCGTGGCGGAACAGCGGGAAGCTTACTCTGGCGCTGTTGTAGACGTTGCTCCCCCAGTTCTTCTCGATCGTCCTCAGCTGCCAGGTGTCGTACGGTGCGTCCGCAAACGCGATTCTCCCGTACGGCTTGCTCTCGGGGACGGATTCGGTCGGATCCTGTCCCGTCCAGGTGAGCACGACGCGGCCCGCGAACGGACCCCAGTCAATGTAGAGAAGCCTGAGGTCGTTGGGGTAGTCGTTGGAATTGCTCACTTCGGTGAAGGTCCATATGCCGGCAGGGTCGTGGTTCGCATCCAACGTGTTGTGGGCCGTCCAGACGTTGGTCCCGCCATGCAGCAGGTCGAGCGGATCTATCGGCGTGGTCTTCCTATAAGCAATGAAGATGTGGTTCACACCGCTGCTGTTGAACGTCAGCACCGAAGGATCGAGCTCGTCTATCGGTTGATTCGTTATCCTCCTGGCGTATGGAAGGCGCTCGCCGAGTACCTCCACTTGTAGGCATAACGAGCCCGAGTTCTTCGGCGTGGCAGTATCGTTGCCCGACTCCGCCTTGATGCAGAATGGATAGAGGTCCGGGCGCGTCGACACCGACGCGGTGAACAGCGCGAGGTCGTCCTTGAATTCGCCTGGCTGGAAGTAGGCCACAGGCCAGTCGAATGACACTACGAGCGTTCCCGGGGCGATGTGCGAGATGGAGATTGTGTCCTCGGCCGAGCCGAAGTTCCTCACGATGAACGGAAGGCTGGCGGTACCGCCAGGCGCGACGCTCAAGATCGTCGGGTAATTCGACTCGATGTTCACCTGGTAGGTCTTCCTCGGGCCGACATCTGCTGAGAACACCAATGCGAACTTCGCGGTGCTCGGGATCGAGATTCCCTTGACTTCGACCGTCCATAGTCCGGGCGAGGGGAAGTTGACCTCGACCTGCTCGACGTTGTTCTTGCTGTCATATCCGACCCGGGCGGGATCGGTCCAGCCCTTGAGCGGTCCAGAGGTGGCGTACTGGTTGCCGTGGAATTCGGACGAGCCGTCCGGGTTCCTGACTATGAGGTCCAGATTCCTGATGAGGTTCATTCCTGCCGCATCGATCCAGACCAGCGTGACCTTCAACGGCACGTCGGGCGTCTGGATGTTCATGTTGATCGTCGACGGTCTCCAAGTTCCGGTCGTCGTGAGCAGCCCTTCCTCGAACTGGTTGCTCCTTGGGGCCGGAGGGAACAGCGACTGCTGAAGATCGATCCTGCCCCATCCCTGGTCTATCCCGGGGTACTCGTACAGGTTCTGGTCCATCCTGACGGCCCCGTTGATCAGCATCGCCTTTGCGAGCTGGGAGTTGACGTTGTTGATGCCCCAGATCTCGCGGAAGTACTCCCTTGTGAGCATGTAGAGGCCAGCCGCCTGCGGCGAGGCCATCGAAGTTCCCTGCATGTAGCGATAGTCGGTGATGCCGTCCTGACCGATTCCAGGAATCCTATAATCATACTGGTCGACGCCAAGTATATAGTCGGGCTGCGGGACGCCCGCCCCGCCGGGTCCGGCGTTGAACAGCCACTCGCCGACGCCGAGGCCTGAGACGACTGCGGTGCCTATCGCGACGAGGTCCGGCTTGTACCTCTCTCCCGGTTTCCCTCGCGAGCTGAAGTCCGCCATGAGGTTCGGGTTGTCCGCCTCGAACTGGTCTGGCCTGAAGTTCTGCGAAGCGCCGATGCCCAGCCCGTTCTTGGCCTTCGCCATGCCGCTCACGGTATCGGGGTCGGGTCCGTCGTTCCCGACTGCGAAAAGGATCATCTTGTCGTTTGAGGCATCCATCCTCGTGTCGACCGCGATTGCGGTGGCGTCATACACCCTGTTCGAGTTCCCATAGCTGTTGGTCATCGTCTTCGCGCCGTCCGCGTATTCATCGTCCCAATACGTCGGGCTGGATGCTATTCCTCCTCCCGACCCGACGCAGTCGAACGAGAGCTTGCCCTCCGGGGCGCTGCCTGCCTCGGATTGATCCCATTCCATGTCGTCGGTCGGTAGGCCATACTGCTTCTCCCACCCATAACCATTTGAGACAATTATTCCCGCCACGTGCGTGCCGTGCGCGACCGCGTTGGTCCTGCCGTCTGGCTGGCTGCACTGCGCGGTCCTCTTCCTCAGGGCCACGACCCTGTCACCGAGGGGGCCCTTGAAAACGTCAATCCATCCGTTGTTGGGGTTGTTGAGGTCGAATCCGCTGTCCTGTATCCCAACCACCTCGAATACATCGTCCGCATTCCCCATGATCCCGTCGGGCCCAGGTGAGTGGCCTGTGAGGTTGGATGTGAGGCCGCTCTTGGCCGGACTCCATGCCTGATGGAACTTGTGGACTTCTCCCGCCTGCCAGTCGAGTGTGACCTTTTCGGGAGACCAGAATATCTGTGAGACGTCCGATGACGCGGCTATATAGGGAATCAGAGAAGCGGGGACAAAAGCCTCCGCCGTGGTCGGCAAGTTCGATGTCTGGGTCACTTCGGCTCCACTGCTCTGGAGGTCATATCTCAACTGATCCTCCGTGACTCCGTCATATGCGACCACACTGATCGGTATGATGCCCGTCATCGTGCGAAGCTCGGATTGAATCTTGTATGCCGGCTGATATTGCCCGACCCAGCCCACGAACGGGAGTTCCTTGACAGCGGCGACCTGTTCGTCGCTCATCTTCCCGATGTAGGCGTAATTCTCCGCGTAGTCGCGGAGTGTGACTCCGGTGCTTTCGACCGCATCGACCCATTCCGACTTAATCGGCCCGATGAACTGCACGATCCTCTCATCGGATGTGGTCGAGGTGAGGTACCACGGCAGGGAAGGCTCTCCCGTCACCGTGTCGAACTGGTAGCCGGCAGCTTCGAAGTTGACCGTCGTCCTCTGCGGCATATCCCTCACCTGGATGCCCCATTCGCCGAGGTACTGGGTGTCGTATGTCGGTCCTTTCACGAGATAGTATCCATTATTGTAGTCCGTGACAACCTTCATTCCGAGAGCTGGCAAGACCTGCATCGAAGCAGTGCTCGCAAAGCTCAGAAGGTAGACATTCTGAGACCCGGTCCCCGCAGGCACCTGGGGGCTGCTGCCACCCAGCGTGGCGAGGGGCAATATGGTCAAAGCCATCAACAACACTAGCGCTAGCGCCTTCTGTTTTGCCCACATGTCGTCTTTCCTCCTCCGATTGCAGAGGAACCAGAGAAACAAGAAAAACCTTGCAAACTGCTGGTCGTTCGACTAATGATGCCATCTATAAATAGATTTTCTGGTCTTGAAATCGAAGTCTCGGGAGGCAGGCATCTCGTCTGCGCCGCATTCTGGGGCTTCGAGAAAGGCGCCGCTCCGGGCCTCGCCTGGAACGGCAATGCTGCCTTCGCCTCTGCCCACATCGCGATGCGCCTCTGCGACACCAGAGAAGCAAAGATGGCTTCGCGATGAAGTAGATTGTTGTACGCCGTTTTTACTGCTATATCAACGTATCTGGGCGCGAGAATTCAGTTGCCGCTCGAGCGCGAAGCTAGGGCACCGACCGGAGACTCACCGGTCTCGGCGTTTTCGAGCGGGAATCCTCGAATCTACGTTCCCGGGACGTACAATGTGACATCCGACGAAAGCAGGATCCAGTACGCTTGGCCAGCCAGCATGTACGTCGTCGACCATTCTGACTGCGACAACCTCTGGAGATAGTAGGCTCCTTTTATTGTGGCATAGGACTGCGGTGTACCTGAGAATCTCATGCTTTGGCAGGGTGAAGGCTTTCAAGAGGATCTTGGCGAGTTGCCCCTTCGCATTGGGGCAAGATGTGTGGCGGTCCGGGCCGGCGCGAAGACCAGAGAATGCATTTCCGATTGATGCATTTCATTCTTCCCGCGATGCGAAATGGAGAGCTCTCGGCAAAGAAGGACTGCTTCCGAATCGAGAAAGGGAATACGTCTGATTTGACTGCACAGCGAATCCTTTCCAAAGAATGATCATCTCGGCGACGGAGTTGCACCCCAACAACATATAAATAGCGGGGTATCGATTCAAAACCTTGTCCAATCATCGGATAGGGGACTACTGAATTGACCGGGAGGAGGCAGTCTCTCTGTGTATTGCTGCTGCTAGTCATGCTGTCGTCTGCGATGTATGTCTCGACTCCAGCGCAGAAACCGAACCAGCCCGATCAGGCGGGCACCGCGCCCGTGCTCTCGAGCGGAGGAACGGGCACGGACCCTGATAAGCAGGTCGACATGGGCGCATCCGCATCATCGATACCGACGGCGATTTACCCAAGCTCGAGTGTCGGATGGCCGACTCCTAGTTCGGAGCCGACTCCGGATGTGAACAGTCCGACGATCTTCGACTATCATCACATAGCCGAAGCTCAAGCCCTTGGGACGCCGGCATACACGGGCTCTGATGTCCGGGTTTCAGTGCTCGACTATGGTCTAGATATGGGCCAGCCAGACCTGAATGGCTCACAATTCGTGCAGCCCTCTGGCCCCTATGCCGGGTGGCCTGTGGCCTTTGACCCGATGTCGATGGGCAAATGGCTCAGGGACGAGAAATATGAGGGGACCTGGTACGCGAACACGACTCGGGAGGGTCAACCACCTTTCGAGGTGACCCACTACATTCTCGTGGATGGTCGTAGAGACTTCGGGGATTCCGAGTTGCTCAAGGAGGATCCTCCGGGAACGGGCACAGGTTCCTTGGACGGACCCAAGATGGACTATGACCTTACGAAACTCTACGTGACCCACGATGAGAAATTCTGGTACTTCGGATGGCCGGTCACGCAATTCCTGAACACCAATCTAACCTATGGCCTGATGATAGATGTGAACAACGAGACAGGGGGAACAACGTCAGTCCCTGAAGGGAAGCTCGTAAGCACGAACACGACGCATTCGGGGAACCCGCCCACAGATCTGGCAGTGAATGATGTCACCGTGAGCCCTGACGGCACGATGATAGCGACAACGTCGAGCGACAAGCACGTCAAGGTCTGGAGGCTCGACGGCATCCGATTGTACGACTTCGCTCCAGATCCCTTGAACCCAAGCAGCCACACTTCAAATCCCTACAGTCTCGCTTGGTCCCCGGACAGCAGGTTCCTGGCAAGCAGAGACAAGAGCAAGCTCATAGTATGGGACGTTGTCAGCGGGCGTCAAGCATGGTGGACCACCATCAAGGACTCGACGATGGATATCACGCCTCCTGACGAACGTTTCTCGTCATCGATTGCGTTCTCGCCGAATGGGCAGTGGATTGCCGTTGGTGCCGACGCCAGGGTAAGCGTCTTCCTTGCCGCAACGGGTAGGTATGTGGGCAATGTCTCTGCCGCAACGGGCGGCATCATCAGGAGCGTGGCATTCAATCCGACAAACCCGACGCCGCCCCAAATTGCAATCGGAGCTGACACCTATGGGTTGTTTTCCAATACTGTTCGAATTTATCCACTGGATGCGACGAACCTGCAGAACGTCAGGAATCCTCCGGTCGCGGTTGCTTCCTGGAACAGCACGATCCCAGCCTTCGGAGGGCACACCGATCAGATATTCAGCGTCGCATGGTCGCCTGATGGCCTGAGGATAGCATCCACTTCAAAGGATAACAGTGTCAGACTGTGGAACCCGCCTTCCACGTCACCTCTCATGTATTCGACGCTTCATGGGAATTGGGTTTATGACGTCGCATGGGAACGGAGCGCTCCATATAGGTTCGCGACTGTCTCGCGTTCTCCCACGTTGCCCAAAGCCCCGCTCAGGCTCTGGGGCTATAATGGCAACTCACTCGGATACTTCGACCTCAATAGGTCGACTTACGCGGTCGACTGGACGAACAGTGGTGAACTGGTCACTGCGTCGCTTGACCTATCCGCAAGGATCACAAGCACATCCGGAAGCCTACAGAGAATCCTCGTTGCCAACAAACCTGACTTTGCGGTGATGATCGACGCAGGCATGAACTACAGCATGAAGGACCTGAAGTGGGAGAAAGTCGTCTACAACGGGACGTTCTTTTCATGGAATGACACCACATCGAGCTGGAGTCAGGGCAACGAAGTGACAAAACCGCCAATCAACGGCACTCAAGCCTTCTTCGGAGTCGACGAGCTGTTCGTCGAGCTCGGAGTGCCCACATCCATCTTAGGCAATCCCTCAGGCATTTCCGTCGAGATGTTCTCCGTAGCGAGAGACAAGAGTCATGCTCAAGACTCGGTGCCGATCGACGGTACGGTTTTCGACGTAGACGGCAATGGGAAGACCGATGGAGGGACAGCAGATCCGTCACGTCCGGCGATAGACTTCACCCCAGTCGTGACACCGCTGAGTGCCTTCCAATATGTTCCGGTCACGTACTACAAAGTCGATACCGTCGCCATCCACTCGGTGAGTGGCGACTACCATTTCGGGTATCACCCATCCCAGAAACTTGCTCAGCTATTCGGTTCTCTGGGCTTGCTCGTGGTTGATCCCAATCAGAACGGCACCTACGAGCGAGTCTATCTGGACATGGATAGGAACACTTGCGATTCCAACCATATCTTCGATTCCCGGGACGTCTGGGTGGACAAAAGTCATCCGGTTGCGACCTGTAATCAAGCAGGCACAATCGATTCCACGCCCGACATCTCTGCAGGCATGATTTACTTCATTTCAGACGGCGTCAATAATATCCCGTACTCCGAACGATTCAGGGAGCTGAATGGCATTACGAATCTCAAGAAACCGGGGAACGGCGAACTCGTTGCTTTCGCCGGCGAGTTCAGGATGGACCCCGACACGAACTACCCGCTGACTCATGGCACCGAAATCGCCTCGATAATCGCTTCCAGGGGCCGGATCGATTCCGCTAGAATGAAAGGGATTGCGCCCGGAGTGAAACTCATACCCATCGTGAACGCCCTCGATGACATCATCTCCTCCTGGTACTTTGCAGTTGAAGGATACGACAAGTCGCCCGCAACCGGCGACGAGGCTCAGATAGTCCTCAATCCATTCGAGTATCCCAGAACGAAGGATGACGGATACGACGTCTACTCGAGGACTGCGGACTACCTCTCGACCAGCTACGCACAGGGCCGGACAGTCTTCTTCGGTCCTGCCGGCGAGGAGGGCTTCGGCTACGGATCGGTCGCATCACCAGCAGCGAGTCCAGGGATCATCACCGTCGGAAGAACCGTCGACGGCTCGATGACGACCGTTGAAGGCACCAGCATTCACTACAACAACATCGCTTTCAGATCTTCACGTGGCCCGACTGTCTCGGGTTTTCCGAAACCTGACTTCGTGGCGATAGGCAATACCGCTTATGACGAGCCCATAATATTCCGCTCTGACGGCGCGGAAGCGTTGACCGATAGAGGTAACTCAGGATCCGAGATATCCGCGGCAGTTGCGGCGGGCGTGGCGGCCCTATTGATGGACGCCGCTGAGAGAATCGGCCGCAATCTGACGGCGAGCGACATCAGGAACTATTTGATGTCCGGCGCTGAGAATCTGGGTTATGACATCCTGCTCCAGGGCGCAGGTTTCCTCAACGCGAGCAGATCCATGCAACTGCTGCTTGGCAGCAAGGATAAGGCGAGTGTGTTCGTTTCCCCGCCAAGTTGGGTCCCAGGGCTCTACAAGTCGTCCAAGCCGGACTCGTTCACGAAGCTCCTGTTCCCCGGCGATGGCGACCAGACCACCTTCACGGTTGAGAACAGAGACACGAAGACTGTCAGTCTCAGCCTCAGCGGAGAGATGCTCACGAAGTGGGATGGATATGTCTTCACTAACAAGACCACGCTGAGGAACTCGAATGACATTTTCTTGTGGATTAACAAGTCGGGAGTGTTTGTCGAGGACCTGAGCACCTTCCCGCCAGGTTTCACAATGATTGCGCCGCCGCTGCCGCAACAGATCTGGGACGACTCCGAGAACCTCCAAGTCACGGCGTTCGGACCCTACGGCAACCTCATAGTGCCATCCGGCGTCGACGGCTTCACGAACCTATATTGCTACGACATGATCCTCATGGATTGGACGATGGATCCGTTCGGGTACGGACATCCCAGCCTGACTTGGATCAACGAATTGAACACCATAGACATGTTGGATCACACCGCGAATGTGCTCGAGGCGCGGGTGCACCATCCTGGTGCGGAGCTGCATGACGCGCTGGTGATCCAGCTGAAACGCCACCTCGAGAACGATGCGTGCGGGAGATCGAACCTGGAGTGGACGTTCAACGTCGACTTCTTCCAGCGGGTCCCGTGGAGCATCCTGTCGCTGGACAAGACGAGCATCAGCCTGAACGCGGGAGGCAGCACGACAGTCACCGCATCTATCCAGACGCCCGCAGACATGGCGATGGGATCCTATGAGGGGGCGGTCTATGTCTACGACTCGACGAACAAGCACGAGATCACGATCCCGATTCTCGTGAACGTGGGGGCCCGCACTCCCAACTTCAAATTCGGCGGCAACCTACCTGCCACCGGTCTCAACGATGTCAGCAGGCTCTATGGCGGGAGAGACCTCACGCTGCTTGGTTCGAATGTCAGATATCCCTACACCGGTGATTGGCGGTACTTCTACGTCTGGCTGCCCGACGACGGCATCAACGTTGCGGGAGCGAGCATCAAGATGGTCATCCAGCTCAACTGGACCGTCAAGCCGAGCGACATCGACATGGTCGCACTCACGCCCGCAACGGCCGCGGACGTGGCGTCCCAGTTCGCCTCCACGCGCTTCGGCCCGAAATCCGTCAGGGAGGTGGTGTCATCAGAGGCCGAATCGAGACCGAACTTCAAGACTCTCAGCAATAGCTCCCAGGACTACATCTCCTTCCAGCTGTCCGGCGGACTGAACGTCATTGCACTCCACCAGATGATTCTCAACGGCGACAAACCCTATGAGATCTTCAGCGGGAGCGGGATGTGGTGGCGCGTGCCGAGAGAAGTGCGGAAGGCCACGCAGAGTCTATCCGGCTCCGTCGGCGGCAATGCGATGCTAAGCGACACGCTGATCGGCGGTCTCAGGGTAGATGCGGTCGGCCCCGCCATAAGCTCGAAGAACTCGTCGGAGCTGATCAAGCAGGACTGGCAGGAATGGATGAGTTCCCTGCCCTTCGGTTCCGCGCTGGCCAAGGGCAGTTACACGCTGTGCCTCCTCCTTGAGAGCGTCATAATCCTCGACATAAAGCTGACAGGGCTATCCGACGTCGAAGATCTTGACTTGGGCCTTTTCAGGGACACCAACGCCGACTGCAAGCTGGAAGAAGCCGACACGACCGGTGCGTCATGCTCAGGCGTCAACTGCGACGGAAGCGGGCCTCAATGGGCGCTCTCTGCCGGCGCTACCGCCGCCGAGGAGATAAGGTGGAAGTCCCCGCCAGATGGCCGCTATATCATCAAGATACTTGGCTACAACGTGCCTGGAGGTGCCGGACATTTCGACCTCGAAGTGCAGCAAACTCTCGCGACGGGTTCTGGCTATATGATTCCGGAGGCGCCGCCGCCGGAGCAACTGCTCATTGGTACGAAGCCCGTGCTGCCCCCGTTCAATATTGTCTCATATTCGATGACGTGGGACTTCAGCGGCAACCAGAAGGATGGCAATTACAGCGGCGCCGTTCGGTTCGGGACTGCGACGGCAGCAGGAATCGTCGTGGTGCCCGCAATGATAGTCCTTGATCGTCAGGCACCGGTGATATCGTCGTTCGTCGTGACATCGCAGACTCTGCTCGTCAACACAACCGACCCGACGCTGACGAACGACCCGAGACCGACGCTCGTCGTCAGCCTCGAGGACAGGCAGATGGGAAGCTTGGACAGGGACACTTTCAGGATGGTCCTCGACGACGTGGAAGTGACTACCCTAATGAGCGCGTCCGTGATACTAACGACTAATTTCTACGTGACGCCCGCGGGCCCCTACGGCCGCTGGAGCGGCACCATGAAGTACAGCGCCATCAATCCGCTGGAGAACGGGATCCACACGCTCTACGTGGCGGCAGGCGACGAAGCCAGGAACTTCGTTCACGCCAACTACACATTCACGATCGACATGGAGTCGCCGCCTTTGGCCTTGGCGGGACTTCTGGTGGAGTACTTGCGTCAGAACACAGTGATGCTCCAAGGCAGCTCGGATCCCAATGCGTATGTCTTGATTGGCGGGACATGGCGTCAGCTCGACGCGACAGGCCAATTCTCTGTTCCTCTGACGCTTGAAGAGGGGAACAACGTCATCGACGTCACGGCGACACGCTGGTTCCAGGTGCAAAAGTCGGGCAGTATTCCCGCCAACACGGTCACCATGCAGAAGAGGTATGTTTACGACATCACGCCACCGTCGATTCTTGGCGTGACCACAGATCCTTCAATCCTGCCGATTAACACGCAGACCGTGCGGCTGTCCGGACGACTGGCCGATAACATAGCACCCGGCACTCCGCTGGCGAATTACTCCATGCTGAAATTCACGATCAATGGCGCGCCGGTGAGCGTCTTCCCGGATGGCAGCTTCTCCGTTGTCCTTCCGACGCAGGAAGGACAAAACAGCTACGTGCTTTATGCGGAAGATCCCGCGGGCAACAATGTCACGAGCACGCCCCTGCTCATCACCAGGGACACCGTGGCGCCGGTCATAGAAATCTCGGGGGTTCCTGAGCGCGTTGAGACGGACAGGGTCACGGTGACCGTCACCTCTGAATCCGGTTTGCGGGTGACCGTGAACGGCTTCGACGCCCCGGAGGATCCGACAGGCACCTACACCAAGGTGATCGGCCTGAGCGGTGGCTCGAACACGATAGTCATCACCGCGCAGGACAGCGCCAAGAACACAGTCGAGCGCAGGATCACCATTGAGTACGCTGCGCCCGCGGGCCTGGGGCGCCAGCTGTTCGGGCCGGCAGGAGGGGCCGGGTCGATAGCGTTCATCGCGATCCTGGTGATCATAGTCGTCATCGTCGTCTTCTTGGTAATCCGCTGGATGCGCGGACGGGGCGGCGCGGAGGAAGAAGGTGAGGTTGGCGCAGTCGAAGCGGAGGTTCCAGCCGAGGAACCGGTCGGAGCGCCTGAAGAGGAAGAGCTGGAGGCCGAGGAGATTGCGGAGCCGTCAAAGCCTGCTGAGGGACCTCCTGAAGCGGTGATGATTCCGCCATCCGCACCGCAGAAGCCACTGGAAATCAAGCCACCGGAGGAAGCGGCAAAGCAGGCATCCACGCTCGTCGTGTTCCGCGTGACGAGGGCGAAGCTAGCGCTCGATCAGGGCAAGATATCCCAGAAGGTGTACGAGCAGAACCTCGCTTCGATGGGCCTCACTGTCACGGAGGCGGACAAGATAATCGAGGAGGCTGAGAAAGCCGAACAGCTCCAGGTCAAATCCCCGCCCGCCGAGAAAAAGGCTCCGACGAAGGAGGACAAGATCAAGGCGTTCCGCAAGGCTCTGGACGAAGGACGCATAACCCAGGAAGTGTACGAGGCGAACATCAAGAGAATCCAGCAGCGCTAGTGGACACTGAAACGGCAAGAGACGCTCAGTCGCCGACCGGCAAGGGTCGCGAAATCCTGCTATTTCAGGCGCGGCTCCTCGGCTCTTTGCAGACTCTCGGGTCGGCGGTAGATATTTATGCCCGGATACAATCCTGGCCTCAGTGAATCTATGAGCACGCCTCCACAACAGCCTATGAAAGTATGCATGTCGTGTGGCCGTCAGATAGGGGCGACCTACAACGCCTGTCCCTACTGCGGTGCCCCACAGCAGGCGGCCGCTCCGATGGCAGCGCCCATGGAGCAGTCGCGCGTGTGCATGGGATGCGGAAGAACGATAGCGACAACGTACTTCGCGTGCCCCTATTGCGGGAGACCGGCGGGTGCGATGGGAGTGCAGATGGGCCACAAGGAGACCGCGTACCCGATTGTCGCGGGCGTCTTCGAGATACTCGCGGGGATAATCGGTCTGGCAGAAGGTGCATTCACGATAATCGCGGGCGGGGCTATGATTGGAATCCCCTATGTTGACTTCGGCGGGATTCTATTGGTCTGCGGCGCGATTTTCATCGTGTTCGGACTGATAGCCCTGCTTGGTGGCATTTTCGCCATACAACGGAAAAATTACGCGCTCGCCTTGGTTGGCGCCATATTCAGCTTGTTTGTCGGATTCCTCCTATTCGGCATCCTGGCGCTGATTTTCGTCATACTCGCGAAGGACGAATTCCACTAGCGAGCGGTAAGCTGAAAAGGAGCTTGCGCAACAGGTGCCCGTCGAAAAGCGGGCACCCTCCATTCTTTTCCCATTTCATGGTTATCACCGCAATTCCTCGTAGTGAACCCAATCGCATCCTGCATTTGGCAAAGGGCTTTAGCGGGAATTGAGATACGTCGTCGGGTTGCAACGATGAAAACATCCGAGATATCCGGCTTCTACAAGCTGAGCCCCGCAGAGCGCCTCGCCCTGGTGAAGGAGTACGCCGGCTTGTCCGAGGATGAAGTCAAGACTCTGTCCGCCGAAGGCTCTCTCAAGCTCGCTGACGCCAACAGGATGATAGAGAACGTCGTGGGGACGATGCCGATGCCGCTGGGCATGGCGGTGAACTTCAAAGTAAACGACCGCGACTATCTAGTGCCAATGGCGCTCGAGGAGCCGAGCGTTGTCGCGGCGGCATCCAACGCCGCAAAGATGGCCAGGGCGAAGGGGGGTTTTACCGCGACGACCACGGCCCCGGTCATGATCGGGCAGATACAGGTCACTCACGTGCCAGACCCGGACGAAGCCGCTCAAACGATTATGCGGAATAAGAACAAGATAATCGATATGTGCAACGCCAAAGATCCCGTGCTCGTCAAGTTTGGCGGCGGCGCGAAGGATGTCGAGTGCAGAATCGTCCAGAGCATGAGAGGGCCGATGCTCATCGTGCACCTGCTCGTTGACTGCAGGGACGCGATGGGTGCGAACGCGGTAAACACGATGGCGGAGGGCGTGGCCCCGTATCTGGAGGAACTGAGCGGCGGGAAGGTCTTCCTCAGGATAATCTCGAATCTCGCCGTCAAGAGACTCGCCCGATCGACCGCAGTCTTTGACAAGGAATCCATCGGCGGACCTGATGTGGTCGAGGGAATCCTGGAGGCATACGCATTCGCGGAAGCTGACCCTTACAGATGCGCGACTCACAACAAGGGCGTGATGAACGGCATTGACGCAGTGGTGCTGGCCACGGGCAACGACTTCAGGGCGGTCGAAGCTGGCGCGCACGCCTACGCGGCGATGGGCGGGAGATATCACTCGCTGACCACTTGGGAGAAGAATGCCGACGGCGACCTCGTCGGCTCAATCGAGCTTCCCTTGGCAGTTGGCCTCATCGGCGGAGCGACCGCGTCGCACCCCGTCGCGAAAGCAAATGTGCGGATCCTTGGCGTGAAGACTGCGCAGGAGCTTGCGGAGGTCATGGCGTCTGTCGGTCTAGCACAGAATTTCGCAGCACTCAGGGCACTCGCCACGGAAGGAATCCAGCGGGGACATATGTCGCTCCATGCGAGGAACATCGCGATTGCGGCAGGAGCCATCGACGACGAGATTGACCGGGTCGCCACGCTCATGGCCTCCGAAAAAAAGGTCCGGATGGATAGAGCGAAGGAGATTCTGGAGCAATTGCGCAAGCGGAAGTGAAGCCGAAAAATCGTTCTCCGGCAGACATATAATAGTTAATGTGGTAACGATATTAGGGATTAAATATCGTTATTATGGTTAACACCGGGTTCAGGCCAATTTCAATGCGGAAATCTCCAGATCCCAGGATACGCATTCGCGAACGGGATGTTTGGAATGCGCGGTGGCTACGACGACGGACAGCGGTTCTGATACTCCGTCTCTCCCCTTCGCGATGATAACCTGTCCGTACCGTGGACATCCGCCTAAGTGAAAAACCGGCCAAACTGCTCGATTGTGCCGGCGACTATAATAGAATCAATAGTTACGCAATCAGGTATAATAGATAATGTCATGCGTTTCCACCACATTCTTCACGAATCCGCCAACAAAAGCCGTGCGCAGATCACCTCGCACGTGATGTCGTGAGCCCGGCGGAGTTGGTGAGAAGGAACAGTCGTGCAGTCCGCATTGCCGACAGTCTTTTGTAGTCCAAGCTAGATACGCGCTCGCGGGATGGGAACCGTTGACAGCGGTCGCGCTCTACACCAGGGTTTCTACTGAGGACCAGGCCAAGGAGGGCTTCTCCCTCGATGCGCAGCAAGACAGGCTGCTGGCCTACTGCAAAGCCCGAGGCTGGGACGTCGCGGACAAATACGTCGATGACGGCCATTCGGGCAGGAGCGTGAAGCGGCCGGCGTATCAGAGAATGATGGCGGAGAAGGACAGGTGGGACGCCATCCTCGTGATCAAGATGGACCGCATACACAGGAACGCGCGCAACTTCATGGACATGATGGACAACCTCCAGAAGTGGGGCAAGGATTTCGTCTCTGCCACCGAGTCGCTCGACACCAGCACCGCAATGGGCCGGTTCGTGATGGACATCATCCAGCGGATCGCGCAGCTTGAGAGCGAACAGATTGGAGAGCGCGTCTACATGGGGATGAGCCAGAAGGCGAAGAAAGGAGAGGGGATACTCGGTTCACCGATCCCATACGGCTATCGTCTCGTCGATGGCAAGTTCTCTGTTGTCGAACCGGAGGCGGATGTCGTACGCGAGATCTTCCGAAGGTACTGCGGCGGGGATTCCCTGGAGGACCTGCGGCGACACCTCAGGAGAAAAGGCATTCTCACTAGGATCGGGAAAGAATGGTCCAAGATGAGTCTGGCTCACATTCTGCATAATCCAATCTATGTCGGGGCCCTTCGGTGGGACGGCATCACCAGGGAGGGCGATCACTCCGCCATCGTAGACTCGGAGACATTCGACGAGGTTCAGAGAACCAGCTCGAGTAAGCTGAGAAATCGTCCGCACGCGAGGGGACAAGGCGCGAACGGACCCGGTCACGTAACGACAACCCGCCAAGCCGCGACACCACAGGAAGGATGAACACATGGCTGACGCCGCACGCGAATCGGTGAGAAACTCGCTCCCGAGATGCGAAAGATGCTGGTCGACCGACGATGTTCAGCTCTTCAGGTTCATGGCGACGGGCGAGATGACTAGGAACGACGACGAAACCGGCATCCCCCTCTGCAATGAATGTAGAAAGAAGGCGCCTCGGGACCCATTGGTTTTCAAAGAGATATTCTTGCGTTTCGGCTCACCGAAAGAACTGCTGTCCGCGTACTCCGCGCATTCAGAGGAGGAAGCCATCGGGAAGCTCTGCGCCGAGAGGCGCTTAGACTATGCGAACATGATGGCACGGTTGAGTGGCTCCGCCGCAGCTGCGCGGATCGGGGCCGAGCTTGCGGGGGAGAAGACCGGCGGCAAGATGGCCCACCTCATGGGGCCGTTCGGATACCACTACGACGATTCCGGCCTGGCGGTGAACGAGACGGAGGCGAAGGTCGTCCTCGAGATCTTCAACTTGTACATGAACGGACTCGGCATCGCAAAGATCTGTCGAGAGCTGAACAGGCGGGGTCACCGGACGAGGACGGGCAAGGCGTGGGCGAGTCAGACGGTCGCGAACATTCTGAGCAACCCAATCTATTGCGGGTTCATGCGAGTCAACGGCGACCTCAAGGCCGGGAAGCACAGGCACCTGGTCCAGGTCGGCGTCTTCAACCGAGTACAGGAGGAAATGCAGCGCCGCATAAGGAGGCCGGACCAAAAGAGCGATAACTGCCTGACTTTGCCGCAAAAAGAGGCGCAACTAGGGGAATCTCAGTAAAACACGGTCTACCGTGATTTACGGACAAGAGGGAAAATGGGCTTGACAAAACATAGTGACCATAGCACTATGGAAGGCGATACTCCTATTGGTGCTATAGAAAGGTTTAATGCTAAGCATACTATATGGCACAATAGAATTATGGTAACGCATAAAACTATGGGAGATGGACAATGCCCGCTCGGAAGGTTTCGGTGACGACGATACAAGTATCCGCCGCGACGAGGGACCGACTGTACAAGCTCAAGTTCCGGAAGACCTATGATGACTTCCTGCAGCAGTTGTGCGATCTCTACGAGCAAGCACAGGGCGAAAAGTGAGATTCGCTGTCTTTGATTAAAATATTACATCGTTATAGCAACAAGCTAAACTAATGGCGTATGGGCGTAAACAAGGCGTTTAGAACCCTTTTTGACCGCGCATGCGTTGGTGGTTGCGATGCAGAGTTGGGTTGAGAAGTATCGCCCGCAGACGCTCTCGGACGTGGCGGGGAATGCCGCCGCGCTGAGCGAGCTGAGGTTGTGGGCTGAGTCTTGGGACAAAGGCAAGCCTCAGAAGAACGCGGTGATCCTGGCGGGCAAGGCGGGGACGGGCAAGACGAGCGCAGCCCTCGCATTGGCTCAGGATATGCACTGGCAGGTCATTGAGATGAACGCGTCTGATGCCAGGAACGCCGATGCGGTGCGCAGGATTGCCACACGCGGTGCGAGATTCGAGACGTTCCTCTCGGACGGCAGCTACGTCCGCGCGAGCGAGGGCGGGAGGAAGCTGATAGTCCTCGACGAGGCGGACAACCTCTTCGGCACCGAGGACAGGGGTGGGATAGGGGCAATTGTGGAGACAATAGAGGAAAGCGGTCATCCGATCGTGCTCATCGTCAACGATCTCTACGAGCTCACTCGGAGATCCTCGGCCCTGAAACGCCTCTGCAAGACCATCAAGTTCCAGCGCATCCACGCAGCGACCGTGAAATCGGTCCTGAAGAAGGTCTGCAAGGCCGAGGGAGTCACGGTGTCCGAGGACATGCTGGAACATATGGCGACAAAATCGCAGGGAGATCTGAGGTCAGCGGTCAACGACCTGCAACTGGTCAGCGCGGGCAAGACCGATGTGGGGATCGAAGATGCCTCGGCGATAGGGTCGAGGGACACCGAAGGCAACGTCTATGATGCGCTCCTCGAGATCTTCAGGTCGGGCAGTGTGGAGAAGGCGAGAAAGAGCACGACGAATCTCGATGAGTCGCCGGAAACCTTGATCCTTTGGATAGACGAGAACATGCCGGTCGAATACAGGAGGCCGGACGACCTCTCGCGGGGCTACTCGGCTCTCTCGAAATCCGATGTGTACTTGGGGCGAGTGAGGCGCCGTCAGAACTACGGCCTCTGGTCCTACGCCAAAGACATGATGACCGGCGGTGTGGCTGCCGCGCGGCAGGGCCCCTATGCCGGAGGTGTGTACAGATTCCCTACGTGGCTCATGAAGATGTCTCGTTCGAGCAGCTTGCGGAAAACGACCGACTCTTTGGCGGGGAAGCTCGGATTCTGCATGCACACTTCAAAAAGAGTGATAGTCAACGATGTCATCGGGCCGTTCCGCCAACTGTTCCGCAATGATAGCGAGCTGAGGTTGAACGCAGCCATCGAACTGAACCTCGATGCGAAGGAGATTGCGTTCTTGCTTGGAGAAGAAGAAGACTCACACCCGGTGAAGCATCTCATGGAGGCGGTGGGCAAGCTCAAGAGCGCGGAATCGGAGGGTTCGACGGGGTTCGAGAGGTTCGCAGGGAGCGAAAACCAAAGCGAGCGCGACAAGTGAAGGAGTGATTCCGCTTATTGCGCTGACATCCTGGAACGGCCATGGACACACGACATGAGCCCGCAAGGTGGGCAGATTGTCCGATTCACCAAACCGCTATAACCCATGGCGGTATTCGTCGGTCCCGACATGGAAAAGGACAAGCGCGAATTGCTCGAGAGACAAGGATACAGAATCGTGGGCGAGCATAGCGCGGTCAAGCTGTGCCATTGGCTCAAGAGCGAGATCGCCGGTGGCCCGGGCTGCTACAAGGAGACATTCTACGGGATACGCAGCCATCGTTGCTTGCAGATGACCCCCACGGCGGATGCATGCAATCTGAATTGCCTCTTCTGTTGGAGGGCGCAGGATTGGGGCACCGACAGCCTCATCCACGCCGATGATCCCGGACGGATAATCGAAGACTCGATCAAGGCCCAAAGGGTCCTGATCTCGGGGTTCAAAGGCAATCCGCGCGTCTCGAAAGAGATGTTCGCCGAGAGCAGCAGTCCGAATCAGGTGGCGATTTCGCTGACGGGTGAGCCAACTTTGTACAGGCGCTTGGGGGAGCTCATCGAGGATTTCCATGAGCGCGGAATGACAACCTTCCTGGTCACGAACGGCACGAATCCGAAAACGCTTGAGAAGCTCGACCCGTTGCCGAGACAACTCTATGTGTCAATGGTCGCGCCGACAGAGGAAATCTACCGGAAGCTGGCGTTCCCGAAGAGCGGCAACGAATGGCGCCATCTCAGGGAGACCCTCGAGCTCCTTCCCAGTCTGGACACCAGACGGGTCATCCGCCACACGCTTGTGGCCAAGTGGAATCTGGGTTTCGCCGAAGATTACGCGAAATTAGACGCGACTGCCGATCCGGATTTCATCGAGTGCAAGGCGTACATGTTCGTTGGGCGCTCCCGCGAAAGGTTGCTCATGGAGAACATGCCCTCCCATGCGGCCATCAGGGAATTCTCGGCGCAGCTCGCAGACGCCACAGGCTATGGTGTGGCCGGTGAGAGGGAGGACAGCAGGGTGGCGCTTCTGACGCGCGACGGCGCCCTGCACCCCCTCTAAGCTGCACCCCGTCATGCGAGGTAACTCTTTTAGTCCCGCCAAGCTTGTGGGGTCGACAGGTAGAGCCTTGTCTGATTTAATAGGCATGTTGGAAAGTTTCCTCGGAGACCCAGCTGTCTACCTGTTCCTCGTCTTCGGATACTCGATTCTTGTCGCGATAATCCTCCCAATCCCCATAGAAATCGCTCTCATTTGGCCGCTCTTGAAAGGAGAACTTCCGTACTTCGCGGCCGTGGTACTGGTCATGGCAATCGGCAAAACCCTGGGAGCGCTCTTCGTTCTCTTTCTGGGCATCAAGGTCGAGAAGACGGTCTACTATTGGAGTCGCAAGTCTAAATGGTTCGGCAAGCTGGTGCATTACTTCAGTCTATTTGTGAAGAAGACCGGCTTCATAGGGCTGTACATCATTCTGAGCATCCCCTTGATGACGGACACGGTCCCAATCTACATATACTCCATTTTCCACGAGGAAGGCAAGAAGCCAAGCAGGGTCAAGTTCGGCATGAGCAACTTCTTCGCCGCGATTACCAGGGCGGTCATCATCGCTGTCGTCGTCACGCTGTTCGGCGTGCAACTCGTCTAGGAGGAGAAATGCCCGCTCCCGAGGTAGACTGGGTTCGGTGGGATGACCTGCCGCCGATACTCAACTCCGCGGCGATCTTGGACAAGGCTTTCAAGAGGGCTGCAAAAGCGCACGGCCGCGGAAGAACGAGAGCGGAGAGAGCCAAGTCAGGGAGCGTGGCGAGAGTGCATTCGTTGGGTGACACGATCTCCTCGACACTCGAGAGGTATGTCAAGGCGTTTCCAAGCATCGGGAGGCTGCCCCCGTTCTATCGAGACCTCATGCACATACTCGTGAACGTCGAGACGGTCAGGCACGATCTAGGCACCGTCGACTGGTGCAGGAAGAAGGTGCTGGCGTTCTCCAAGGCGTACTCGCGCGAGATAGGCCGTTCTAGCGATGCCGGGCTGGTCGAGGTAAGGAGGAAGGAGGCGTATGGCCGGATAAGCTCTCTCGTCCATCAGGTGGCGGAGAGCTTGGAGCGCCTTGAGGCTGCGAGGAAGAGGCTGTCCAGCGTCCCGTTGATCGACCTCGAGGCACCGACGGTCGTCGTCGCCGGGATGGCCAATGTCGGCAAGAGCCAGTTCGTAGCCGCCGTGTCCACGGCCAAACCCAAAGTGGCCCAGTACCCGTTCACGACCAAGGAGATCAGTTTGGGCCACACGGAGAGGGGCCATCTGCGGATTCAGGTGATAGACACCCCGGGCCTGCTGGACCGCCCAGCCGAGAGAAGGAACCCCATAGAGCAGCAGGCCGCCAGCGCGCTGAAAAACCTAGCGAAGCTGGTCATATTCCTGTACGACCCGACAGAGACATGCGGCTTCACCATGCCAGAACAGATTCACTTGTTCGAAAGACTCAGAGAGGAATTCCCCGACGTGCGTTTCGTCGAAGTGGAGAACAAGGTCGACCTGAAGAATTCCGGTTCCGGCAGGATGAAAGTCTCGGCCCTTACAGGGAAAGGAGTGGACAAGGTTCTGGATCATATGGCGGCTCTACTCACCAACCGCGCTCCTGGAGCCTCTCCTCCTCAGAGAGCTGACTGATGTCTATGCCCTTCATAGGCGCACCTATGCCTTTCGACACCTCGACGACCACCTGAGGGTCATCATAGTGGAGGACCGCCTCGACTATCGCTTTCGCGCGGATCTCGGGGTTGTCGGACTTGAATATCCCTGAACCAACGAAGATGCCGTCGCAGCCGTGCATCATCATCATTGCCGCGTCCGCAGGAGTCGCAATCCCACCCGCCGCGAAGTTGACGACCGACAACCTTTTCAGCTTCTTCACATCGAGCAGCACATGATAGAGCGCCTCGACGACTTCATCTAGCGTCTCATCGGCGAAGACGACATCGAGCTCGTTGACCTTCGTCGACTCGCCGTTTTCCTCCCTGACGCTCTTGAGCAGGACCGTGTAGCTCTCAGCGTACTTCTTCGCGATCGGGAGCATCTCGTCATTATCCTTCTTCTCGATCTCGATAATCGCCTGATTTATGAGGCGGGCGTGTCTCACCGCCTCGACGACATTCCCTGTGCCGGCCTCGCCCTTCGTCCTCATCATCGCTGCGCCCTCATGGATCCTCCGGACGGCTTCTCCGAGGTTCCTCGCGCCGCAAACGAAAGGCACGCTGAACATCCTCTTCGGTATGTGGAAGAAAGGGTCGGCTGGAGTGAGCACTTCGGACTCGTCGATCATGTCCACGCCCATCGACTCGAGTGCCCTGGCCTCGGCGATGTGACCTATGCGGACCTTCGCCATCACGGGAATCGTGACCGCATTCATTATCTCCTGAATCCTCTGCGGGTCGGCCATCCTCGCTACGCCTCCCGCCGCCCGGATGTCCGCGGGCACCCTCTCCAAGGCCATGACGGCGACAGCTCCTGCCTCCTCCGCGATGGCGGCTTGCTCCGCCGTCGTGACATCCATTATGACTCCGCCCTTCTGCATCTTGGCGAAGCCACGCTTGAGCAGCTCTGTCCCGTACTTCAGCTTCTTTAGGTCGAGTTCCAAGGGCATTACCAGCGCCCCCGTGGATTGCTAGTTGAGGTTTCTATATCTATGTTTCGGTAACCTTTGCGCTTTCCTGACAGTGCGCAAGGAATTTGCCGCTCCATAGCCATCCCTCCGGTCCTATTGCACAAACCTAAACCCCACCTCTGCATGTTTCCGGACGTGGACACTGCGCCTAGATCTGTATTCATCCCCAACAGAGTCGCTGTATTCCGCCCGCCGGGAGAAAAACGGGAAATAGCGGAGGTGACCGGTCTCGTCAGGGAAACGGATAACATCGAGGGCAAGGCGACTGCACATGTTTGCACTCTCCGAACCTGCAAGCTTCCGACGACAGATTCCGATGAAATGATGAAGCTGCTTGGTTAGGTCCGGCGGTCTGATTCCGGCTCATGGAGCCCGAGAGGTCGTCCCCAATGCTGGCCGCTCGGTTGGAGCGAGAATACTTATATACCCGTCCGAAATCGCTCGCAGGTTGATTCTTTATGCAGGACGAGACTAGTGAAACAACAACCAAAGTGAAAGACACGACGGCCAATCCAGCGCCGCTCGGTCTCCTGGGTTTCGGCATGACGACCGTTCTGCTGAACATACACAACGCGGGCTACTACGAACTGGGTTCCATGATCCTGGGGATGGGCATATTCTACGGAGGGTTGGCCCAAATCCTGGCGGGAGTAATGGAATGGAAGAAGGGCAACACCTTCGGCACCGTGGCCTTCACGTCCTACGGGCTGTTCTGGCTCACACTGGTCGGTCTGGTGATGATCCCCGTAATGCCGGGATTCGGCGCGTTCACGACGACAAATACCGGATTTGGATGGTACCTGCTGATGTGGGGCATCTTCACTTTCGTGATGTTCCTGGGGACCCTCAAGCTCAACAGGGCGTTGCAGTTCGTGTTCCTTTCGCTGGCGATTCTCTTCTGGCTTTTGGCCGCCGGAAGGTTCACCGGCAATGCGGACATCACGAAGGTCGCTGGTTTCGAGGGAATCATCTGCGGCTTCTCCGCGATCTACACCGGCCTCGCGCAAGTGCTGAATGAGGTATACGGGAGGACGGTGGCTCCCATCTTCCCCATGAAGCCGAAGCAGGCTCCGCAGCCTGTAGCGACCCCTCCGTCCTATGCGCCACCGCAGCAGCAGTACCCACCGCCCCCTGGCATGCCGCCGCGCAGCTAGGTCATCGCCCAAAGTAGGCTGGTAGACGGGGCGCGTCTCCAACACGACCCCGTCCTTCCAGCCTCCAGTCTGGGAGTAAGTCCTTAATAGCGAGGGCCTTTGCTGATGCGGGATACCATTGAAGGTCGTCTGCGTAACAGGCATGCCCGCCTGCGGCAAAGAGGAATTCCTGAAGATAGCGCGGTCGAAGGGCTTCGCAGTCGTCCGGATGGGCGATGTCGTCCGAGAGGAGGCAGCCAAGGCAGGGATACCTGTCAAGGATCCTGATGTGGGCAACTTCGCCAATGAAGAGAGGAAGAAGCACGGGTTCGATATCTGGGCGAAGAGGACATTGCCCAGGATATCAAGCGGACTAAGTCTGGTGGACGGTGTGAGAGGGCCCACGGAGTTAGATGTCTATCGTGCGGCGTTCCCGAACGGATTATGCGTCGTCGCGGTGCACTCGTCACCTGGGACTAGAATGCGCCGGATGATGAAGAGGAAGAGGAAAGACGACCCCGCCAACGAGAAGGAGTTCCGAGCGAGGGACGCGAGGGAGCTAAGCTGGGGCCTGGGCGATGTCATTGCCCTCGCTGACCATGTGATAGTGAACGAAGGGGATCTGACGGCCTACAGAACCCAAGCCACCGCCACCATCGAGAAGATAATCTCCGAAGGGAGATGAGATGTTCGCTTGGCTCGAGCTTAGGACATATTGCCACGCCACGGAGGATCAGGAGAAGGTCGCGAAGGCGCTGGGATTCATCTGCCCTCAAGCGAAACTGACGGTCGCACGGACCGAGGGCTACAATAGGAACCCCATTCTCGTCATGACTGCACGGACCGACAGTTCGAGGGCGATCAAGGATTTCTGGCGGCAATTGCGCCGCGAGAGCCTCGTTGACACCATCCTGGAATCTGGCGGGAAGATGGTCGATGACAATGGTGTCCTGCATCTAAGGCTGGGAAAGCAAGAGGCCTACATGGGGCGGGCAGTCTTGACCGAGCGCGAGGACGTCGTGTCCGTGCGGATCAAGATTGCGAGGCATTCACCGCAGAAACAGGACCCGTTCGAAATCGCCAGAGAAACTATAGAGGAGCTCACGAAGGTCGATGTATCTCACACCTGAGCAGGAAAAGCTGCTGCAGGATGGCAGACCATCCGAGCAGACGGCGATGAAGCTCCTGGTCACGCTTGGCGAGGTCCATGGCGCGGGAAGGCTAATTCCGGTGACTTGGGCCCACGTCTCCGGTGCGTCGTATCTCACGATAGGCGACACCGGTCTGGAATTCTTGGAGGATTTCTGTCACGATGTTTCGGTGAGAGTGAAGACCACGGTGAACCCGATATCCATTGACCTCGAGAGATGGCGCGAGATGGGTGTGCCGAAGGAATATGCGGAGAAACAGATGAAGATAGTCGAGGCGTACAGGGGAATTGGCGTGGAGGAGACGTACTCCTGCACCCCATATCTCATAGGTCAACCACCATCCAAAGGAGAGCACCTGGCCTGGGCCGAATCCTCGGCGGCCATCTACGCCAACGCGGTCCTGGGCGCGCGCACAAACCGCGAGGGCGGCCCTTCCGCGCTTTCATCCGCCGTTACCGGGTTCACTCCAGAGTTCGGACTCCATCTCGATGAGAATCGCAAAGCAGGCGTGAAAGTCAATGTTGAGGCGAAACTCGGCGGCATGCGCTATTCCTTGTTGGGGCTCGCGCTGGGAACGATGCTCGATGGCGAGATACCATACTTCCAGAAGCTACCAGGGTCGGACGAGGATCTCAAATGGTTCGGGGCAGCCCTGGCGTCAACGAGTGACGCGACGCTGTTCCATGTCGAGAAGAGGACACCTGAGTGGCGAAATTCCCTCCACGGACGGCTGAGGACAATCAGAGTCACCGAGAAAGACCTGAAGGATGCACAGAGGTCATTTTCCACAGGAGAGGAGGCGGACGCGATCGGCATCGGCTCTCCTCAATTGTCAGCGAAAGAACTCGAAGCAATCGCCGTCCTCATGAAACGATACCGCCCGAAATTACCGGTTTGGGTCTTCTCGAGCAGGGATGCGAAGTCACGAGCCGGGGACGCGGTCAAGACAATCGAGAGATACGGCGGGAGAGTCTGGGCAGACACATGCCTGGAAGTCTCTCCGCTCTACTACATGTTCAAGACGATGGCGACGCCATCAGGGAAAGGCGCATACTACCTCCCGTCGCTGTGCAAGCAGAAGGTGATCCTCGAGGATCTGGCGAAGTTGCTGAGGAGGTACTCATGAGGATCCAAGCGAAGAGGCTCTTTGGCGGGAGGGGACAAGGCCCTGCCATGGTCTCTTCAAATCCCATTTCATTCCTTGGCGGTGTCGCCCCGACAACCGGTGAGATCATAGACACGCACAGCCCCCTCTCCGGACGGAATGTGAGCGGGCGAATTCTTGCGTTCCCTGGCGGGAAAGGAAGTACGGTGGGCTCCTATGTTCTCTACGGATTGGCGCGGCGAGGAAGGGCCCCGGCGGCAATCATTGTCGAGAGGCCCGACACAATAGTCACAGTCGGCGCCGTCATCGGCAAGATTCCGGCCGTATACGGGATACCGCCGGACGTGCTCCACGACGGCGAGTGGGTTGAGGTGGACGCGGATAAGGCCACCGTGCGCGTCAGGGACGTGACATCGTACGATGTCGTGACATGCTTTCTCCGGAATCGAGGCAGGATACTCCTTCTGAGGAGGAGCGCGAAGGTCGGCACTTTCCAGGGGACTTGGGCGGGGGTCTCGGGATATGTCGAGGGAGACGAGGTCTTCCTGGAGAGGGCATTGAAGGAGATTATCGAGGAGGTCGGAATAGCCGACCCCGTGTTGGCCGCAACAGGCGAGCCCGTCTATGCCCGAAACGGAGATCGCCTATTCATCGTTCATCCTTACATATTCGAAGTCGACACTCGCAATGTGCGTCTCGATTGGGAACACGCGGAGTACAGGTGGGTGAAGCCCGCGGAGATATCCGCTTTCAAGGGCGTCCCGAAGCTCGCGGAAGCCTACCAATCCGCCGCCAATGGCGTGCCCGCCAGAATGGCGAATAGGAGGCGAGGTCCGCCGCCATAGTGCGATGTCAGCCAACCGGCGCGGTCAGGTCGATGACGCCGTCAACCTCTCTCTCGAGCAGATTGAGTTGGTGGCTGTCGAGGGTCGACGGGTTCACCGACAGAAGGAGAGTGGCCTTGTTCACCGCAATCTGGTCCCTCAAGGACTGAACCAGCCTCAGGACCGTCAGGAAGTTGTTGTTCGTGATCAGGTATTCTATGCCGTCGAGCAAGACCAGCCCGCTCTCCTTCGTCAGGAACTGTTCGAGCAGCAAGGATAGCTTCTCGAGGTCCTTTGGCCTCACGGAATCTTCCTTTCCGATGTTGGAGAGCCAAATGATCGGCAATTCGGACAGTTCGTACTGCTCTCTGACTTTCTGCGGGAAGACGCGCGTGACGCACATGCCTTTCTTCCCGCCAACAAGCCCCGATTTGAACAGCACATACGCTTCTCCAGGCTGTGCCTCCTTCACCAGATACGTTGAGGACTCCTTCAGCGGAGGCAGACGTCTGGCCTCGACAGGCGGTCGTGGCGGGGGAGGGGGCGGCGGCTCCGGTGTATTCTGCTTTAGGGCTCCCCTAATGGGCACGGAACAGGTTGGGCACAGTTCCAATCCCTTCTTCACGGGGCTCTTGCAGTTCGGACATGCCACCAGCTCTTCTGCTGGCACCGATACTCCTTCAAGCGACTCGGCACACCGCCAGCAATGCCCCTTTAGCACCTTGACTGCCGCACCGCAGGTGGAGCAAGCGTGCATCGTGGGAGGGGGCGCCCTCGTCGAGTACTCCTTGATTCTCTTGACGTCGACTTCTCCGATTCCCTCGATTGCGACTAGTTCCTGTGGTGTTGCCTGGCTCAATGCCGTCAAAGTCTTGTATCCAGCGTCGAAGAGGGTCATCGCTTTGTTCTGTGTAATGCCTTCAATCTTCGTGAACTGCGCGATTGCCTCGCCCATGTGCAGCGGCGTGATGCCTATGAGCATGGTCTCGCCCTCAACGTTCCATTCGACGCCGTACTCTTCGTTCACTTCCGCTTGATCAACTCGAAGAACGCGGGAGCGGGTCTCAGTCGCTATGTGGCCCTTCTGACTCTCGATCATCTCCGCCAGTTCGGCCCGGATCCTGATTGCGGTTCTGACGAAATCCTCCACCGGCAGATCGATGTCCTTCCTCATCTGCTGTATCCGGCGAATGATCTCCCTCGAGAAGCCCTCCGCCTTGACCTCGGGCGTGATCCGCATGTCCACGAACAACGTGCCGTGAGGAGTCTGGATCATCTTCACGCCCTCTGGCACTTGCCTGTCGAAGGATATCATGTAGGGCTGGACTTTCACTATCTGTCCATCGATTCCCAGTTTGTATTCGCCCTTGTCGATCGCCCTCTTCACCTCGGATGGCTCTCGCGTCATGAGCATCGTGACTATCTTGCTCCAGGAAGCCTTGTAGACCTTGCTTATGGCTTCTCCGTCCGGCTTGAGCTTCAGCTTCAAACCCTCGTATTCCTGATCCTGCTCGAGTATCACCAGCGACCTCGCGTTCGCCTGTTGCAGGAGGATGTCCTTCAGCATGTTCACAGCGTGACGGGCACCTTCGCTGGGATCCTTGATAGCTATCTGGGCTATCGGCCACCTCAACTTCATTTTAGCTTCCTGTCTGGCTTGCGACACGAGCTCGACCAGCTCCTGCACGGTTGCCATCGAGACCTCCAAATCGCCGTTGATGAGGTCCTCATTCACATTCGGCCAAGCGCACATATGCACGGTCAGGAAGCGCCCGTCCAGGTTCTGGTACATCGTCTCGGCGACATGCGGGGTCAATGGGGCAAGAAGCTTGCATAGGCTCGTGAGGGACTCGTGCAACGTCTTGTACGCGGCCAGCTTGCCCTTGTCGCCACCCTCCACCCAGGTCCTGTCCCTGACCAGCCTCACATACCATCTGGAAAGGTCGTTTAGTGTGAAATCCTCTAGTGCCCGGCAGGCCTTGTGCAGATTGTAGACCTCAATCTCAGCGCTGACCGTCATCTTCAACCGCTCGATCTTGGAAAGGAGCCACTTGTCCTCAGGCTTCATGTACTTCATGAGGCTGTCCAAGCTGTGCGCCTGAGGGTCGAAATTGTCCATCGCCATGTAGAGCGTCGCGAACTTGTAGACGTTCCAAAGTATGTTGAGCGACCTGTGGGTGTTCTTCACTTCCTCCCAGTTGAACGTGAGATCCTCCCACGGGGGCTTCGTCTTCAGGAGATATAGACGCAGGGAGTCGACGCCGTACTTCTGGATGACCTCACTTGGCTCGACGTAATTGCCGAGGCTCTTGGACATCGCTTGGCCGTCCGAGCCAAGCATCCAGCCATGCATCAGCACGGATTCGTATGGCGCGCGGTCGAACGCGACGACGCTCGCAGCGAGCTGCGAATTGAACCAGCCCCTGGTCTGGTCGTGCGCCTCGGAAATCCAGTCGGTAGGCCACCAACGCTTGAATTCTCCTTCGACCTGCGGATAGTTGAGTTGCGCCCAGGAACAGATGCCCGCGTCGAACCAAACGTCGACGATATCCCTGACCCTGTTCTGTGTGTCCCCGCACTTGGGGCACTTGAACAGTACCTTGTCGATCCAGGGTCGGTGCGGGTCCATGCCAGGAGTGTAATTGACCCCTCCGCGCAGTTCAGCTTCCGACCCGATGACCCTCAGTGTGCCGCACTTCGCGCACCGCCAAACCGGCAGGGGAGTGCCCCAGTACCGCTGCCTGGTGATGCACCAGTCCCTGAGGTTCGTGGTCCATTCCTTCTGTCTGGACGATCCCGCCCAGTCCGGCGTCCATTTTATCCTGTCTACTTCCTCCAGCATCCTGTTTCTCACATCGCTGACCTTGATGAACCACTGAGTCGTCAATCTGTACAGGACCGGCTGATGGCATCGCCAGCAATGCCCGTATCTGTGGGTCACTTGGCCAGAGGCGAGCAGATGTCCCGAGGCGGCGAGATCGCTCAGTATCGTGGCGTTCGCTTCCTTGACATGCTTGCCCGCATAGGCGCCTGCCTCGGCGGTGAATATCCCTCCTTCGTTGACCGGAGAGAAGAGCGGTATCTGGTGGGCTTGGCCGATCTCGAAGTCTTCGGGCCCATGGCCCGGGGCGATGTGAACGACACCCGTATTCTCCGCCGTCACCGTTTCTGAGAGGAGAACGCGATGAACCCACTGACCGCTGACGCTCTTCTGATAAGGGATGCTGGATTCGAAAGGATGAGTGTAAACCCAACCGGCGAGCTTGTCGCCCTGGAGGCGTTCGCCAATCTCGTACTTCTGGACGTCCGCGTCTGCCATGACCTTCTCGACGTTGCTCTCGAGCATCCAGGCTTGGTGCGACCTTCCCTCTTTTTGGAAGCTGACCCTCGCATAGGTGAGCTTCGGATGGACCGCGACAGCCAAATTGGCGGGTATCGTCCAAGGCGTCGTCGTCCAGATGAGCACGCTCTCCCCGGCTCTAGATCGGAACGGGAAAAGCACATAGATTGAAGGATCTGTCTCGTCCCAGTACTCGATCTCGGCCTCGGCTAGGGCGGTCTCGCACCTTGCGCACCAGGTGAGCGTGCGCATCGCCTCGTACAACAGCCCCCTTTCGTGGGCCCTCTTGATCGTCCACCAGTTCGATTCTATGTAGTAATTGTCTATCGTTCTGTAGGGATGCTCCCAGTCGAACCAAATCCCCAGAGAGGAGAACTGCTCGGTCATCCGCTTGAGCAAGCCGGTGGCGAAATCCTTGCATGTCGTTACGAACTTCTCGATTCCGAACTCCTCAATTTCCTTCTTGTTCGTGATGCCCAGGCTTTTCTCGACCTGCACCTCGATCGGCAGACCGTGCATGTCGAACCCGGGCTGGTCCCGGACGTTGTAACCCTTCATGCGCCGCCAGCGAACCACCATGTCCTTGATCGTCTTGTTTAGGGCGGTCCCCAGATGGATTGAACCGGTCGTGTACGGCGGTCCGTCGACGAAATAGTAATCCTGACCAGACGCCCTCAATTGCCGCGTCTTCTCATACGACTTCGTCTTCTTCCAAAATTCCCTGACCCTTTGTTCCTGTTCCACAGGCGAGTAGTCCTTCTCCGCTTGCTTTATCATCGCAAACGCCTCGGAGTGCAATTCGCAAGACTCCGGCTTTGTCCTCGCCTTCGAGCCCTGCGGAGTTACTCATCGAGGCGGGTCTATTAAAGGCTATGCACCTAAAATCTCGGGGTCGCAAACGTTCAAAGGCTCGTTGGCGTGGGCGTCACCGATGATGTCGGGAGGGCCGGGACCGAGATTTGAACTCGGGTTCAGGGATCCACAGTCCCCGAGGATGACCAGACTACCCCATCCCGGCCGCGATGCGCCGAAGGTGCCCGGCGATAAAGAACTTTCGCAGCGCGAAATCACGGACTGCCATCAAGGGCGCGAAGAAGGAAGGCAACACTCAATCTCTACGCCGCGGCGGTATTTCACGCTCGAGCAGAACTAGCTCTGCCCGCCGCAGCTGCAAATACCCCGCCACAATGAGCGCAAAGCCTGCCGCCAGCGGAATCAGCAACCATACCAAGACGTCCGCCGGCGTGAGGATTATCGCAATCGCCGAAATGAAAAGAAGGACCATGCCGAACGAGCCAAGGACTATTCCCTGCATGCGAAGCTTGTCATCCATCGGCGCGGGGGGTCTCAGTCTGCTCCTCACAGTGGTCGGGACCCTCAGAGTTCCAAGGTTTATTAATGTACTCCGCTGAATGCAGGGATTTGGCGGGCGAGAAGCTTAAGACCGAGTGCACACTCCCTGTGACGGGTCGGCATGAAGCGTGACTTGATTTCAATCGTGGATGTGGAGAAGGATCTCATCGCCCTCCTCGAGCTCAGTCAAAGCCTCAAGAACAGGAGCATGGCCGGACAGATTTCCGAGCCGTTAAAGGGGCAGA
>Ga0315277_10000813_pt1 | contig 48101 bp, 52 predicted proteins | sample YL17G05_15_MG_FD_203695 | JGI IMG/M metagenome (GOLD analysis project Ga0315277, IMG submission 203695) | Sediment microbial communities from Yellowstone Lake, YNP, Wyoming, USA - YL17G05_15 | ecosystem: Environmental > Aquatic > Freshwater > Lake > Sediment | place: USA: Wyoming | collected... | reverse complement strand
ATTAAATATTATCAGCTTATGAGCGAACAGGGCAGTACCGCTCTGAAGGGATCATCGTATTCCGGGGAGAAAGAAAGTGATTATGATAAGGCGAAATACGAAAAGGTTCGCGAGTGGATGAAGGGAGCCTCTGCCGCCATAAGAAAAGTTGACCCCAATGCCAAGCTTATCATTACCGATCAGTGGACTCATACCGCTTATTTCGATATGCTTGCTCGCGATAAAGTCGACTTCGATATTATTGGTTGGGACTGGTATAGCGGAATGGGCCCGATGGGTGAAAGAAAGTTAGCCGATGGAACTTTGTTGGTGGACAAATTGAAAAGTTTTAATAAACCGATAATCCTAGCCGAGGTCAATTTCACCCCCGATGTCAAAACAGGCACGGGTCAGCAGGCCCAATCGGACTTTATTAAATCAATGGCTGAATGGGCCTACAATTCAGGTTATATTAAAGGATTTATAGTTTTCAAGTTAGTCGATTATAGGCCAACTAAGGACAACCCCAATGATTGTTGCGCTCTTATAAAATTTAAAAGCATCAATGTGTTCGGTGATAAGAGACAGGCATTTGATACCTACGCCGCAATTATTGAAAAATACTCGAAATGAGATCTATGTTTTGTATCGAACTCAAGATATCGGGCGATTCAGCCAATAAATTTATTGGCTGATGTAAACGCAATTATTAAAACTGCTTGGATTGACGATGCCGGTGATGCTAAGAGAGCCAACGGAATCGATTTGTTCTCCATCAACTCGGCAATTATGAAATACACTGGAAAGCAGACGATCGTAAATCGAGCCATACTTAATAATAATCCACCCAAAATTGCGGGGGCTAACATTAATAAAATGAATAAACCAAAGTATAGAAATTTTCGATATTGTAAAAAACAATATATACATACAGCTAATGCCAAAAGTAATAAGAATAAATTAAATAGATCATTAACAAATAATATTGAATAATGATCCGTATAAATTAAATTAGTTTTTATCAGTTGATAATATTTAAGCAAAAAATCAGAGGTAAATTTACGACCCCATGACTCTTCGGCTAAAAAGAACCAGTTCCACTTACCGTATCTTATCTGAAGAAAAAGGGAATAGAAGAAAACTAGGGACAGAGATGTTATTGTGCATAAGAGAGAATATTTCAATTTTGAGAGTATTTTTTTATTTGAAAGAAAAATGTCCAATAGAAGCACAAATAATAATCCGACACCGATAAATCTAGTAATTGAAGCTAAAGCAACACAAATAGCTGCAAACAAATATTGTTTTTTGTAGAGAAAGATGAAGAAGAGCATTACGAAAACCATAAATAAACTTTCGGAATATCCGGTCATAAAGAAAAGACTATATGGGAAAACAATCGCCAAAATGCAGGCGTTTAGTGCTATTTTTTGTTTGTTTTGGTAAATAAAATTTTTCAGGAAATAATACAAAAGAATTATCCAAGTCAAATATGACAAGTTGGCAATTAGATATTGAGCCAGGACAAGATTACCCTTCAATAAGTTACTGAGTAATCTAATTAATACTGGGAGTAGAGGGAAAAATGCAGATCTTACTAAAACGAGATGGGGCCCATTGCCGGGTTCACTATAGCCGGTTGCGGCAATACCATTAAAAAAACCGCCATCCCACCAATTCCATAAGCGATAAATATTTTCAACAAAAGTATGGTCCCGTAAATGACTATTAAAAAAAACAATGCCCAAAAAAGCGATAAATGTAACAATAATTTTCCAGCCAAACCAGAAACCGATAATATAATAATAATTTCGATCAATTTTTTTAAAAAGGTTTAGTTTCATTGTGGCCAAACTTATAGTATTATACACACGAGCTTGTTTCAACGGATATGAACAAAGAATTATTTATAGCTTTCGTTTTAAGTGGAAAAAACTGGGGTAAACTATTCATCTCTTTAGTTTTTGTCTATTTGCTCTTTACTTTTATACGACCCGCTAATCTTCCATGGTGGTCTAATTATTTTCAGATTCTGGCTTTGGCATTTTTAGGCGCTTATCTTTTTTCCTCTTGGTTTAATATTTCGATAAAAGATTCAAAACGGATTCGATTAGCCCTCGTTTTTTTATTTTTGGTCGGTTTTTTTATCTATTTAAATTTACAATTTAGTCTTTATTACACTTTGGGTACGCCAATGCGCGATGTCAGTATTTTTGATCAGGCCATCTGGCATTTAAGCCGCTTCGAGTTACCCGCTAGTTTAGTTCGCTTAATTAGTAATCTTTGGGGCGACCATTTAAATCCGATTATCGTCTTTTTAGTCCCTTTTTATTGGCTTAAAAGTGATGTTCGCTGGCTATTTATTTTACAAGCGCTAATCATCTCACTTGGTGTTTTTCCGATTTATGGGATCGCCAAAGAAAAATTAAAATCCCATTTCGCCGGACTGGCTTTTGCCTTTAGCTTCCTCTTTTTTATCGGGGTTCAACATGCTATCAATTTCGGCTTTTATCCGGAAACTTTGTCGATTACTTTGCTTGCTTTTATGATCTATTTCTTTTTTAAGAAACGATATTTCTGGTTTTTTTTATTTTTGATTTTAAGTCTGCTTTGCAAAGAAAATATCTCTCTTTACATTGCTTTCTTCGGGCTTTGGGTCTTAATTTTTGCCAAGCAAAAATGGATCGGCTTAGTAACATTTATTATCGGAGTTTTATATTTTAAATTTGCCTTATGGCTAATTCCTCAATTAGGCAACGGCTATATCTATTTTCGCTACGCTGATTTCGGAACAACTCCTTTGGGGGTAATAAAAACATTTTTCTTAAAACCGATTTATACGCTCAGAATCCTTTTTGGCGCCGCCAAAATTTCTGGCTGGCTCGGATACCTGACCCCTTTTGCTTTTTTACCTATATTCTCAAGTTTTTTGCTTGTACTCTTGCCGGTTTTTGGCGAAAAATTTTTATCGAGTGATCCGAAACTTTGGGTAATGGGTTATCATTATGGGGCTAATGCCACCACCTTTTTGGTGGTTGGTAGTATCTTGGCAATTGCGGGTTTTATTCAATTCAAAATTATTAAACGATTTAATCTTTCTCAAGAGCAAATTGTCAATTACTTTTCGATCTTAGTTATTATTTTGACAATCGCTTTTACGATTAAATCGGGAGGCCCACTCTTAAGGTTGACTCACTCTTCAGCCTGGCAGTTTGAATTCCCGGCGAACTATCGTGAAGCGGCCAACCTCATCGAACCAAACAAATCTTTGGCAGCGCAGATGACACTTGGGACAGCCCTGACTCATCGCGATAAATTATATTTGTGGCCCCAAGATGGCTATGGCAGCGATTATATTCTTTTATCATCCAAATATGCCACTTTTCCATTGTCAATTGATGAACACAAAGCCAAAATCCGCGAACTACTCAAAGATCCTCATTATGGCATCAGATACTCTTCAGGTGATATAATTTTATTAGAGAAAGGTCTGGAAAATAGTGTCTCGCTTTCGAACGAAATGCGGGCATATCTTGAGGAATAATGTATTTGTCAGTTATAATCCCGGCTTTTAATGAAGAAAAGCGGTTGCCGGAGACCTTAAAGAAAATAAGAAACCATTTACAAAATCAAAAATATGATTGGGAAGTTTTAATTATCAACGATGGGTCGAAGGATAAAACAGCCGCGGTCGTATCGGAATTGATTAAAAATTGGCAGGCTCGCTCCGAGCGAAGTCGAGGGGGATTTCGATTGATCGATAATAAAGAAAATTGTGGCAAGGGGGCGGTGGTCAAGCAGGGCATGCTCGAGGCAAAAGGCGAGTGGCGGTTGTTTATGGATGCGGATAATTCAACCGATTTATCGGAAATAGAGAAATTGTGGGAGTTCGCTCGCCAAAGCCCTCAAAGTACCGGCAGTTCTCGCCCCAGCGAGGCGAGCCTGCCTACGCGCTCGGCATCGGCTTTAGACCGTGCGCCTCGGCCTGCGCGAGTTACTTTAGAGGGCCATGGCTCACTTCCTTGTGAGGGTCATTACGACATTATTGCCGGTTCTCGATATCTAAAAAAAGACTCAATTAAGATCAAGCAACCCTTGATAAGAAGAATGGTCTCGCGCATAGGAAATGTTTTAATCAGGATATTATTGGGATTAAATATGGCCGACACGCAGTGCGGCTTTAAAATGTTCTCTGTTAGAGCAACGAAGGAAGTTTTTCCGTTGCAAACGATTGAGCGTTGGGGGTTTGATATGGAAATTTTGGCGATTTCTATTAAAAAAGGCTATAAAATTAAAGAAGTCGCAGTTGACTGGTATGACTCCACTGGCTCCCAGGTCAAAAAATCCGCGACCCTAAAAACCCTCAAAGAACTTTTAATAATTAAATGGCATCTCATCAAAGGCAAATATTCATGAAATATTCAAATATCAAAGCTATTATTTTTGACTTCTGGGGAGTTTTTGCTAAATTGGATCCGCCGATGAATAGAGCTCTTGAGGATGGGGGAATTGATCTCGATGAATTTAATCAAAAATATTACAATCTTGTTATTGCACATGATTTAGGTGAGATTAACGAAAAGGAATTTCTGGAAAAGACAAGTGAAATTTTTGGTGTTGATCTTCGCTTTGAGAAACATCGTCATTTATTTAAAGAGGACGCGATTAACCATAATCTTATCAAGATTGTTAAAAACTTAAAGAATAAATACAAAATTGGATTATTAACGAACAACTCTGAAGCCTATTGTAAAGAATTTTTATTTAAACCAGGCTTGGATAAACTCTTTGATGAGTATGTTTTGTCTTATCAGGTCGGCAAACGGAAGCCTGATCCAGAAATTTATCTTATGATTGCCCGTAAGCTTGGTATGAAACCTCAAGAAATTCTTTATATTGATGACCAAGAAAATCGGATCGATCCAGCCGCAGAGCTTGGGATGGAAACCCTGATTTATGAGGGTGAAAAAACTAATAAAGTTTTAGAAGAATTATTATAGGTGGAATTTGCTCGGGTAAAGTACTCGTAGATCTCTTGTAATTTGGAAAAATTTATTATAAGATCTCAATAAGCTGTTCATCCTGATAAGGGAGCGGATAAATGCCGACACAGGTTCGTCTTCGGGTGCTCGAAGTCGCAGTAACGGTGGCGAAGTGGTGGGGGATGATTCCCGAAGGCTCAAACCCGGCCGACTTCGCTGCGCTCATCGTCCAGCTCAAGAAGTTCGGTCGACCCGGACACCGTCCTGGCCAAGATGTTGGCTGGGGTCAGCGTATCGATCAAGAGATTGGAATCGATGAGCTGGCGATTTACCGGCTCTTCCTAGGTGGTGAAGTCCTGCTTACCTTTGACGTTATGGACTATAACGAAGGCCGGGACGAAGTCGTGCACCTCTGGTCTTCTGGGAAGACCTATGGTGCCGCCGCTGCAGGTTGGTTCCTGATGGTATGGTGGGAGCTCAAGGAGGGTAGGATCTGCGGCTCCCAACTCAATGGTTCGATTCAGGAGCCTGATTTCGTCAAGCCGCAGCTCGACTGCATCAAGGAGCTGCTCCAGAAGTTCCCCGTTCTCGACGAAATCCTTCTCGCCGCCGCCGAGAACGCCAACCGGCGAAAGTCCCGGTTTGACTGGGAACCAGTCGTCTCGGCGCTCATCCACGAAAGAACACCCTATCCTCGGCGCTGAGCCTCGGAGTGGGGTTAGAACCAATGGGCGGCGGAAACTAGAGTTTCCGTCGCCTTGTTCGTTTATTAAGTAGAATCTAATGAGGGGAAAGTACTCGCAAACATCGATTAAATTTTAATCGATGTTTGTTATAAGATTATTTCCTGTCCTAAAATTTTTTATTTTATTGACGAGGATTTTTTGCTATGGTATTATTATTGGCTGCTTCTCAAGAGGCTGTCTCTATCGAGCTGACGGACTGAAAACGGAAGGAGAGATCAGTGGCAGACCTGGAGAGGTTTGTAAAGGCCGGAGAGTTGCCCTATGTGCGGTTTGAGTTGCATTGGAAGGGGCTGGTGCTTCTTGCCATCATCGCTTTCATCATCTTGATGCTGTGGTCGCTGGTAAACGATCCATCGCCTGGTGCGGGCATCTTCTTTCTCTTCGCCATCCCGGCCGCCATCTACCTCTATCCATGGTTGATGAAGTGGTTGCCATACTTCGAGCCGCAGCGACGCTGGAGAAAAGAGGCAGAAGAGCTGGCAAAAGAGGCGAAGCGGGCTTGGGAGAAGACGCTCGCGCTCACTGCTTTATCCACCGATCGGATTGGGATCTTTCCACGAGGTGAGAGCGTGAGCTTTGAGACACTTCAGCAGGCCGCTACCATCTGGCGATTCGCGATCCGGCAACCAGGTCGAGACGAGGATCATCCAGGCTTATCTTTTGGCCTTGATCTTGGACCAAACCAGGTCCGAAAAGGAAGAAAGCAGAGGGTCTGGACGATTCGAGTCTCAAATGTGCAATTCAGGCCAAGCTGGCGAGGAGCAATCCTCACCTATGCCCTGGAGACCGGCGAGCTCGAAGTCACGATCTCGGGCCCGTGGCCCGAGTAAGACCAAGGAGTCCATGCGGCGGCCCTGCGAAGCGGGGCCGCTTTTCCGTTTAACCCTTGTATTAGGAGGTTCTGATCTGGTATATTCAACCTATATTATTAGCTTACCGCTGACTGACGACAGACTACCGCGAAAAATCAAGCTGTAGTCGGTGGTCGGTAGTCGGTTTATATTATGCGATATTTAGTAATTATTCCCACTTACAACGAATTAAGAAATATTGGCCGGCTGATCCCGGAGGTTATAAAGCAGGACAAACGGATCGATATTTTGGTTGTTGATGACAATTCGCCCGATGGCACAGCAGAGATTGTTAAAAAATTGGCAAAGCGTGAAAAGCCTTCAAAACGTCTCAACTTAATCGAAAGATCGGAAAAGTTAGGTTTGGGTACAGCTTATCGCGATGGTTTTATCTGGGGGTTAAAGAAAAATTACGATTATTTTATTTCTATGGATGCAGATTTTTCCCATTCGCCCGAGGCGCTTCGAATGATGATCGAACTATCGGAAAAGAATCCTTCAATGATTATCCTCGGTTCGCGCTACGTTAAAGGCGGCAAAATCGCGGGCTGGGATTTCAAGCGCTATTTTAATAGCCACGTTGCTAATTGGGTGGTGCGGCTCTTGTTGGGCACGCGGGCAAAAGATTCCACCGCTGGTTTCAAATGCTATCCAAAAAAATTTATAAAAAAGATCAATTTAAAATCACTTGTCGCCTCTGGCTATGCTTTCCAAGTAGAAATGCTTTTTTTGGCTAAAGAAAAGGGCTTTCCGATCAAAGAATTTCCGATCACTTTTATGGATCGTAAAGATGGTGTCTCCAAAGTCGGCGGGGAACTGAAGCGCTCATCATGGATTGTTTTAAGACTTGCCCTTCGCCGGAGAATTGTTAGACAATTTATAAAATTTGGTGTCGTGGGCTTCATCTGTAGTTTAATTGATTGGGCGGTTTTCTTCGCCATTAAATTTCTGACAGGTTGGGAAATACAATATTTAAAACAAATAATCAAAGGAATTTCGTTTGTGGTTTCCGCCACTTTCTCATATATTCTAAATCGTACCTGGACTTTTCGTTCAGCCGATCGGGCCATCGCCAAGCAAGCTGGTTTATTTTTTGTGGTGGCAACCATCGGTCTGGGCTTAAATAATTTGATTTTTTACATAATTACAGGCATTGTCGGCTGGCCGGACATTGCCGGATTGGTAATCGCCACAATTATCGTCATGTTTTGGAATTTTACCGCCAATAAACTTTTAGTTTTTAAAAATACATGAAAAGAGCATCTTTTTTAATTTGGCCGATTCTAGCGCTTGCCGCTTTTTTAAGATTCTGGAATTTGGGAACAAGGCCTTTTGACGGCGACGAAGGTGTGATTTTAAAAATTGCCTCGGAGCCAACCTTGAAATCTGTTTTTCACGCGGCTCGTGCTGATGTCCACCCACCCTTGGTTCACTGGTTAACTTATATCTCTCGTCATTGGTTTGGATTAAGCGAATTTTCAGCCCGGTTATTTCCTAGCTTAGCTGGCATTGGCGCGATCTATTTTATCTATCAAGTTTTACGACGTCTCTTTAATGAAAAAATTGCTTTGCTTGGTGCATTTTTAAGTACTATTTCAGCCGTCTTGATCTATTCGGCCGCAGAGGTGAGATTTTATTCGTTCTTAACTTTGTTTTTCTTCGGTGCTCTCTATTTTGCTTTAAAAATCAGCGAAAAAAGCTCATTTAAAAATTGGTTTTGGCTGACAATATTGAGTATAGGATTAGTCTACACCCAGCATCTTGGCTGGTTGCTACTTTTTGGGCTGGCTGTTTTTCTTCTTTGGGGTAAGTTTCGGTTAAATTTGGGTAAATTGTTGGTGATGGTGGCGGCGATATTGCTTTTATATCTTCCACAATTACCAATCACCATCGCCCAAATTCAAGGAAGAATGTCCGAACAACCATTGCTTGCTTCGTTTAAATCAAATTTAGTGGGTATTCTGAATGCCTTTTACCGCTTTGGCTCCGGCCGGATTTATTTAGACCTTAATCCCTCAATCAGCGCCAATGTCAATTGGTTTAAAAATAGTCCCTTAGAATTTTTCCTATTTTTGGCCACGCTAATTATCCCAGCCGCAATATTTATCTATGGAATTATTAAAGCTTTCAAATACAAAAAGGCAACTGTCGCCCTATCGTTTATTATTTTCGGCATTATCTTGGCGCTTGCTTTCTCCGAAATTGGCACGAAAGCGAGTCGTTATTTAATCTTTTTGGCGCCATTATACTATGGCTATCTCGCTTGTGGGATAGCTTATCTCTGGCAGAAAAAAATCTTGGCAAAAGTTCTTGTTCTTGCGACCATCGCGGTTTTTAGTTGGGCCTTAGTGAATTATTATTCCTTTACGATTAAGGCACCAGGCGAAAATAAAGTCGCGGATTATCTTGGGCAAAATATTAAATCGGGGGAGGCGATTTTAACAAGAGGCGCTTATGGCGGGGGAGAGACTTTTGTTTTAGATTATTACTGGCCGAAAGAAATGCCGGAACCACAAATATTCGATTACTATGGTGATTACAAGACAGGAAATTTAGCGGGTTTGAAAGCGATTAATCCCGAAGAGAAAATCGCGGAAATATTAGCCAAATACCCGGCTTGTTGGTATTATGATTTTACATACGCCAAAGATTCTGAAGATTTAGCCGCGAAAAGAAATATAGAACCGGTCATTTTAGGGAAGGATAAAGAAAATAAAGAGATAAAAATTTGGAAGTATTATCAATAATATCGCCTCGGGTCGCCACGTTCGCATCCGGCTTTGCCTAGCCCACCTACTCGTTTGCTTCCAGTTGTCCTCGCGCCTGGCTGCGGCAACTGGAGCGCAACCGAGACCAGCCTTGCTTAGTGGCTCCCCTCGGCTTAATAAACTTTTTGGAAGAATATATGAAAATTGGCATTGACGCCCGGATGTATCGCACCTCGACTGCGGGAATCGGTCGTTACAGCCAAAATTTAATCAAGAATTTGCTCAAAATTGATCGCAAAAATCAATATGTTTTATTTATGACTCCTGAAGATAAAAAAGAGTTTGATAAATTGAAAATTGTAAATTGTAAATTGCCTTTAGGCATGCAAATTGTCATAACCAATATCAAACATTATTCAATTGCCGAACAACTTAAACTGCCGGTAATTTTGAATAAAGAAAAACTAGATATAATACTCTTTTTGAATTTCAATTATCCGATTCTTTATCGAGGGAAATTTATTTCTGTAATCCATGATCTGACACTCTTTTTCTACCCAGAAACCGCGCGCGAGACTAACTTTATTAAACGTTTAGCTTTCAAGCTTGTCATTAAAAAAGCCTGTCAAAAATCCGCTCGAGTGATCGCCGTCTCTAATCATACCAAAAACGATATTATTAATCATTTTCACATCGAAAAAGATAAAATTATCGTCATCCCGGAGGCAGCTGATGAGCGAGCGCTCAACCTGCCTGCCGGCAAGGCAGGTTATTCCGATCGAACATCAAGACTAATCAAAGAAAAATACAAAATTTCACGTCCCCTAATTTTATATGTTGGTCAATTTAGACCCCATAAAAATATTCCTGGTCTTCTAAAAGCTTTTGCAAACTTAAAAAAAGATATAAAAGAGGCAAAATTGGCAATTTTAGGCAAACCAGACCCAGCCTATCAGGATTTTTGGAACACTCTTGACAAATTGAATCTCAAAAAAGATATTTTAATGCCAGGTTTTGTCCAAGATGAAGAATTAGCCAGCTGGTACTCTATGGCTGATGTTTTTGTTTTACCCTCATTTTACGAGGGTTTTGGTCTGCCTGGACTTGAAGCAATGAAGGCCGGAGTACCGGTTATCTCCTCCAATCGCACCTCTTTACCAGAAGTCTATAAAGATGCCGCTTTATATTTTGACCCTTCCAATATTAGTGAAATTGCTGATAAAATAAAGATGGTTTTAGAAGATAAAAAGCTGCGGGAAGAATTAATCGAAAAAGGCAAAATTGTTGCCTCCTCTTATTCTTGGCAAAAAACAGCAGAGCAAACCTTAAAATTAATAGAAAGTGTTTAACTGGAGGTAAATGTGAGTTTTGAAGCCCTTTCCTACACTATCGCCCTCGGGCCAGCCGGGCTGGCAATAATCTATGGCATTATTCTTATTTGGCAAATTTTACGGGCTGATGCGGGAAGCGAGAAAATGCAAGAGATTGCTCGAGCGATTCAGGCTGGTGCCAAAGCTTATTTGAACCGTCAGTATAAAACCGTCGCCGTAATTGCGGTTTTATTGGCAATTATTTTATGGTTTGTGTTAGGGCCAAAGACAGCCATTGGCTTTGTGATTGGCGCGGTTTTATCTGCTTCAGCCGGCTATATTGGGATGAATGTGGCGGTCCGAGCCAATGTTCGGACAACGCAAGCCGCCTCCAAAGGTCTTGGGCCCGCTTTAAGTATGGCTTTTCGCGGCGGTGCAGTTACCGGTTTGTTGGTGGTGGGTTTGGGTCTCTTGGGCGTGGCCGGATATTATGCCATTACCAAAGATATTTCCGCTTTAATTGGCCTTGGTTTTGGGGGGTCGCTGATTAGTATTTTCGCTCGCTTAGGCGGCGGAATTTATACCAAAGCAGCTGATGTTGGGGCGGATTTAGTCGGTAAACTCGAAGCTGGTATTCCCGAAGACGACCCGCGTAATCCGGCAGTGATTGCCGATAATGTCGGCGATAATGTCGGCGATTGCGCCGGTATGGCTGCAGATTTATTTGAAACTTATGCCGTTACGGCCATTGCGGTCATGCTTTTGGGGTCACTGACTTTTGTTTCCAATAATGCTGTTTTATATCCATTAGCGCTTGGCGGAATTGCGATTGTTGCTTCAATTTTAGGAACATTTTTTGTCCGATTATCGGGGACCAAAATTATGAATGCCCTCTATAAAGGTTTGGGGATGGCGGCAATTTTAGCTAGTATAGGCTTTTATTTTGCCACGCGCTATTTTATGGATGGTGTCGTCCCGAATGTTAACAATCTTTACGGCGCGAGTTTGATTGGGATTGTCGTGACAATATTGATGGTGATCATTACCGAATATTATACTTCGACTAAGTACAAGCCGGTCAAAGCGATTGCTTCTGCCTCAACCACTGGCCATGGCACCAATATCATTGCCGGTTTGGCAACTTCGATGAAAGCCACTGCTTGGCCGATTTTGGTTATTTCAGCTGGGATTTTGACGGCTTATTATTTTGCCGGTTTGTATGGGATCGCTGTGGCGGCCTTTTCGATGCTTTCCATGACCGGGATGATTGTTGCCATTGATTCATATGGCCCGATTACCGATAATGCCGGCGGCATTGCCGAGATGGCGGGATTGCCTGAGTCAGTTCGCAAAGTGACGGATCCTTTGGACGCGGTTGGCAATACTACTAAAGCTGTTACCAAGGGCTATGCCATTGCTTCTGCCGGACTCGCGGCTTTGGTTTTGTTTGCCGCCTATCTCGAAGATTACGCCCAATCGCATCCTTCAATGATTGGGACTGGATACTCTTTTAATTTAGCTGATCCCAAACTTCTTATCGGTTTATTTATCGGCGGTCTCTTGCCCTATCTTTTCGGCGCTTTAAGCATGGAGGCGGTGGGTAAAGCTGCTGGCGCCGTTGTCACTGAAGTCCGCCGGCAATTTAAAGAAATTAAAGGTTTAATGGAGGGAAAAGCCCGTCCCGATTATTCGAAAGCAGTTGACATTGTGACGAAAGGGGCTTTAAAACAGATGATTGTGCCGGCTTTAATCCCGGTTTTAATGCCGATTATTGTTGGGTTTATTTTAGGCCCAATTGCTTTGGGAGGAATGCTAGTCGGTGCCATCATTACCGGATTATTCGTCGCCATTTCCATGACCACTGGCGGCGCGGCCTGGGATAATGCCAAGAAATATATTGAAGAGGGAAATTTGGGAGGAAAGGGAAGTTTTGCTCATCAAGCAGCAATAACTGGCGATACAGTTGGGGATCCGTACAAAGATACGGCCGGCCCGGCGATCAACCCGATGATTAAAATCCTTAATATCGTGGCGTTGTTGATTGTGAAGTTTTTGAGATAGAAAATGTTCGCCAATACTCATCAAAGTACCGACCTCGATTTCCCCAGCGTGGAAATCGGGTCTAAGCGCTCGGCTCGGCTTGAACCATGCGCCTCGCCTCCGCGATTTACTTTGAGAGTATATGGCTCACATGGCAAAACATATGAATATAAACGGATTAGAATGTAAAATTATCAAAAAAGAGGGGAAAAAAGCGACAGTTGAAATTGAAGGTCAGTCAGTTTCAGTCCCGAGCGAACTTTTGCCGACAAGGGCCAAGGACGGCGAAATGGTCAAATTATACTTTTTTGCCGCCTCTGACGGCGAGCTTTTAGAGAAAAAAATCGCCAAATATATTTTAGAAGAAATTTTAAATGGCAAATAAAATTTTCTCAAAATTTAAAATCAAATTGCCAACTGATAAAATAAAAAAATTCTTCAAAAAAGCGGGTGTTTTTCTTTCGAAAAACAAGATCATGAAGAAGGTCTATTGGGGATTAGGGTTGGCAATATTGCTTTTAGCAGTCTTGTTTTTCGGACTTTGCTTTATTTTTCGAGGTAAAATTTACCCCAAAACATATATTGGAGGGGTAAATTTTGGCGGTCAAACCAAAGTTCAAGCCGAAGAAACACTCAAGGGAATGATTAAAAATTCCGCTGGCGAAAACCTTAATTATGGCTGGAACCAAAAAGAATATCAGGTTTCTTTGGCCGATCTAAAAGTCGATTATTCAAGCAATGTAGCTCAAACGATTGATAATCTCTACTCGGTTGGTCGCGGGGGAGGGATAGGGAAGATTTTCCGAGAAAAGGCAAAATCAGTTTTTAGTAAGAATAACGTTCAGGCAGTTTTTGGTTTGGATGAAAATAAGCTCGATGAATTTATTACCAGCATTGCCAAGGATATTGATAGACCCGAAAAAGATGCAAGTATTGCTTTCCGTGATGGGGAACCCTATGTCACCGGAGAAGAAGTTGGTCAGATTTTTCCGCCGATTGAAAATAAAACGATTGCCAAAAAGACGATTGGTGAATTTAGCTTCTCCGATAAAACACCCTTTTTAATAATAAATCTTTACCCCAAAATCACCATGCCAATTGCCGAGAAAGCTTTAGAGAAAACAAAACAACTCCTAGATCATAAGTTGGCGATGGAGGCAAGAGGAAAGACCTTCGCCCTCGAAAGCAATAATTTAGAAGGAATTATCGATTTTACGGCAATTCAAAACCGCGATTTAGCTAGCAAAACGAATGTCTCTTTTGCGCCCGAAGATTTGGAAAAGTATTCTTTATTGCCAGATTTTTCCGCTAAAAAAATTGGCGAATATTTGGATAAAATATCTCCCGAGATCAATCAAGAAGCCAAAGATGCTCAATATAAAGTCTCGGGCGGCAAAGTTATCGCTTTTGGGCTTGCTCAAACAGGTTATGAACTGGAGAAAGACAAAGCGACCGAGCAGATTATTGAAGCTTTAAATACCAACAAGGAATCAATTGATTTGCCAATCAAGGAAACAAAACCGGAAATTGGTTCCAGCAACCCGGCCGATGAAGGAATTAAGGAATTAATCGGAGAGGGAAAAACTTCTTGGAGAGGCTCACCCTCAAATCGTATTCATAATTTAACTTTGGGGGCCAGTAAAATCAGTGGCTCAATTGTGAAGCCTGGCGAGGAATTCTCTACTGTGCATGCCTTGAGTCCAATTACCGCTGCCAATGGCTTTTTGCCCGAATTAGTAATCAAAAATAGTACCCGAGTTGAGCCGGATATCGGCGGCGGGCTTTGCCAAGTTTCCACGACTCTCTTTAGAGCGGTTATTTATTCTGGGCTTAAAGTGACCGCCCGTACACCGCATTCTTTCCGAGTCAGTTATTATGAACCGCCAGTGGGCATGGATGCAACGGTTTTTGATCCGGCGCCTGATTTTAAATTTATTAATAATATGGATACGCCGATTTTAATCTGGGGAATTGCGGGCAACAATAGTTTGGTTTTTCAAATTTATGGCACCAAAGATGGTCGGAAAATTGAAATTTCTGACCCTGTTACCTATAATTATGTTTCTCCGGGAGAGCCAATCTATACTGAATCGGCGACCATGGCCACCGGCGTCATTCGCCAAATTGAAAGAGCCACTGCTGGCGCCACCGCCTCTTTTACTTATCGCGTCACTGCGGATGACGGCACAGTTTTAGAAAAAGAGACTTATATAAGCAAATACGTTCCGATCCCCAATACCTATCTCTATGGCCCAGGGACTGAAGGTATTCCTGGAGTAGAGGGGGCGGCAACCGAACCTTCGCCAACACCTCCGCCCTCGCCTTCGCCCACACCGTTCAAAAAAGTACCATAACATATATAGTACTAGTAAAGAGTATATAATTATTGTTTTCTATTGACATAGAAGCCCTTTTTTGATTAAATAATGTGTTTAGCATCTTAAAAAACAAGTGGTATCCTAATTGGTTCTGACGAGTTTTTCTAATTTCTAATTTCTATTTTCTATTTTCTAGTCTTCGGAACTAGCTAGGATACCACAGAAAGTACGGTGGGAGTCCCACTACATGGATGAGGAGGATAGGCCGTTGCAGAAGACAGGAGTTAATCCGATCACGCTGTTCACGGGGCAATGGGCGGACTTGCCCCTCGAGAAGCTGGCCGAGATGGCGGCCTCGTGGGGCTACAACGGACTGGAACTGGCCTGTTGGGGGGACCACTTCAGCGTGGCTGAGGCGGTTGGTGAGAACGCCGCAGCGTACTGCCAGGGTCGCCACGATCTGTTGGCCAAGCACGGCCTCAAGGTCTGGGCAATCTCGGCCCACCTCGTGGGCCAGGCGGTCTGTGATCAGATCGACCTGCGCCACAAGGCGATCCTGCCGCCGAGCATCTGGGGCGACGGCGATCCAGCGTATGTTCGGCTACGGGCGGCCGACGAGATGAGAAGGACAGCCAGAGCGGCCAAGAACCTCGGCATCAAGGTGGTCAACGGCTTCACCGGCTCGAAGATCTGGCCGTATCTCTATTCCTTCCCGCCGGTCACCGAGGAGATGATCGCGGATGGATACCAGGACTTCGCGAGATGGTGGAAGCCGATCCTTGATGTCTTCGCTGACGAGGGGATCGGCTTCGCCCTGGAGGTGCACCCAACCGAGATCGCCTACGATCCTGTGACGTTCGGCGCGGCGCTCAAGGCTGTCGAACATCACACTGCCTTCGGCATCAACTTCGATCCAAGCCACCTCCGCTGGCAGGGGATCGATCCGGTGGCGCTGATCAAGGCCTTCCCGGACCGTATCTTCCATGTGCACCTCAAGGACGTGCGCATGCAGCTCGATGGCGCCAACAGCATCCTGGGCGGACATCTTCCGTTCGGCGACGTGCGTCGGCCCTGGGAGTTCTGCTCGATCGGTCGTGGGAACGTCAACTTCCCGTCGATCATCAGGGCCTTGAATGCCATCGGCTACAAGGGCCCGGTCTCGATCGAGTGGGAAGACCCGACCATGGATCGCGCGTTCGGCGCGGCGGAGGCCATCGGCAAGGTCAGGGAGTGGCTATACCCGCCGGCGGGCAAGGCCTTCGACGCCGCGTTCAGCGAGCAGGCCTAGGCCGGGCCGATCAATGCGGAAGAACCACAAGGAGAGGAGAGAGAACACAGGGAGGGCGCCGGTTTACGGCGCCCTCCCTTCTCAGTTTTAACACCTCAACGGGGTGAGGTGTTAAAAAACTAACGGCTCACCCCTTGAGCCGTTAAATTTGACATTTGGGCGTAGCAAACAGTATGATTATAAAAGACGAAATATGACTTTAACTAAAGATGACTTACGACAATTTAAGGGACTTCTAGAGGAAAATAATAAAGAAATTCGAAAAGACATTCGCGGAGAAGTTGAACAGTTAGCCACAATGGTTGCTAAACATTTTGAGAGAATAGAAAAGGGTCAAAAACAAATCCGCGAAGATATCTCTCATTTAGAATTTATCGCAACTGAAATGGTCAGGCGCGATGAGTTTTTAGAGGTCAAACAAAGACTTAGTAAAATTGAAGCGAAATTAGGAATTGTTAAATAAGATAGGTTAAATTATTATTTATTATTAATTGCGGCTTTGATGAACTCAACAAAAAGAGGATGGGGATCAAGCGGTCTTGATTTTAATTCGGGATGGAATTGGGTCGCCACAAAAAACGGATGATCTCTTAATTCGATAATTTCGACTAATTTATTGTTGGGCGATGTTCCGCTAATCACTAGTCCTTTGTCTTCTAGTCTCTTTCTGTACTCATTATTAATTTCATATCGATGGCGGTGGCGTTCGGAAATATCTTTTTTATTATAAGCTTCAGCCGCTTTTGTCCCGGGGACTAATTTGCACGGATACGCTCCCAGCCGCATAGTCCCGCCATAGTTTTTTCCCTCAAGCAATTTTTCTTGTTCCGGCATAATGTAAACAACCGGGTAAGGCGTTTTCGGATCGATTTCGGTGGTATTGGCCTTATCCATCTTGCAAACGTGACGAGCAAACTCAATTGTTGCCAGTTGTAAGCCGTAGCAAAGCCCTAGAAAAGGAATTTTATTTTCACGGGCGTATTCGATTGCCGCAATTTTCCCCTCAATTCCGCGGCTCCCAAAGCCTCCTGGCACAATAATTCCATTTAATTTCGAAAGATTTTTCAAAGACGCCGGTCCGCCAGCTGCCGGATTTTTTTCAAATTCTTCGGAGTCAATCCACTCGATATTCGCTTTAGCATCATTTATTGCTGCCGCGTGTTTTATTGCCTCCAAAACGGAAAGGTAAGAGTCAGTGAGAACGAAATTGCCACTGCCAAAATATTTGCCGACAATGCCGATTTTGACTGTTTTTCGAGCCGCTTGGACGCGGTCCACCATGCTCCGCCACTCGGCCAGATCACGCTGCTCGGGTTTGACTTTAAGTTTTTCTAAAATCCTCTCGCTTAAATTTCCCCTCTCAAAGTTTAGAGGTATTTCGTAGAGACTCTCCACATTGGGAGCCGAGATAATATCTTTAATATCCAGGCTGCAGTTTAAGGCGATGGTCTGCTTTCTTTTATCGTCCAAAGGAATCCGCGCCCGGCCAATAATAATGTCAGGCTGAAGACCGGCTGCATTCAAAGTACGCACCGCATATTGTGTTGGTTTGGATTTGATTTCTGTACCGCCAGCTTCTAAAGTTGGCAGCAAACTGACTAAAACCAACATTACATCATCTGGCTTTTTAAATTTCAGCATTCGAACCGCCTCTAAAAAGAGAATATTTTGGTATTCACCAACTGTGCCACCAATTTCAACAATAATCACATCCGCTTTCGCCTTTTTTGCTGCCTCATCAATTTTTTCAATGATAGCAAAAGGAACTTGGGGTACCACTTCAACGCACTTGCCTTTGTATTCCATGTGTCGTTCTTTTTGGATTACTTCCAAATAGATACTGCCGGTTGTCAGATAGTTAGCGCGGGATAAATTGCGATCTAAAAATCGTTCATAATTTCCCATATCTTGATCGCATTCGGTGCCGTCATCCAAAACAAAAACCTCACCGTGTTCGGTGGGATTCATCGTGCCCGCATCAACATTGACATAAGGGTCAATTTTCATCGCCGTGACTTCCAGACCGCGGGACTCCAAAATCTTGCCAAGGGATGCGGCCGCAATCCCTTTGCCAACTCCCGAGATCACCCCGCCAGCAACAAAAATATATTTAGTTTTTCCCATCCCTTTAAACTTATCAGCAAGGGTTTGTAGTTGTCAAATTGTTATTAGAACGATAGAATTAAATATGTATTTAATAAAATAATTTTGACTTTTGGTCAGCATGCGATTTGACTTTTAAGTTTGAGCGACTAAAAGGAGCGAATTATGCCCATTAAATTTGGAACTGACGGCTGGCGGGCGATTATAGATGAAGATTTTAGTAATGAAAATGTCAAACTTGTTTCTGGGGCAATCGCTAAGTATTACCAAGATCAAAATTTCCATTCAATTGTGATTGGCTTTGACGGTCGGCGAAAAGCTGATGTCTTCGCCAAATTGACAGCGGAAGTGATGGCGGGCAGTGATATAAAAGTTTATTTAGTTGACAAGCCTTGTCCGACACCAACAGCCGCTTTTTCCATTTTGGCGAAAAATGCCAATGGCGGGATTATGTTTACCGCCTCTCACAACCCACCGGAATTTTTGGGGCTCAAATATATGATGGAGGATTCCTCGGGCGCCCCCGATGCGGTAACGGGCCAATTCATTAAAAGTTTGGACGGCTTAAAAACTGACCGAATTAAAACTATGCCTTTCGAAGAAGCAAAAAAAGAAGGATTAATTGAAATTTTTAATCCAAAACCTTCGTATTTCGGAGCCTTAAGAAAGGTGGTGGATTTAGAAAAAATCAAAAATGCTGAATTAAAAGTTTTATATAACACCATGCACGGTTCGGGCGCAGGGTATTTAGGCGAGATTTTAGCTGGGGGCAAAATTCAGATTGATCCAATTAATGAAACGATTGATCCAAATTTCGGTGGTGTGCCACCTGAACCTGTTTTGGAAAAAAATATTGGCGATGCGATTGAAAAGATGTCCGCCAAAGGCGGATCCGCCTCTGGAGGAAGGCAAGAAGGCTATGACGTTTGTTTGATTGCTGACGGCGATGCTGATCGGGTGGGTGCGGTTGATGAAAATGGTAAAATGATCACTTCTCACGAAGTTTTTTTACTTTTAGCTTATTATTTAATCAAAATCAAGGGCGAACGGGGACCGATTGTTGGTTCAATTACTCACACTGTGATGGTCAGGAATTTATGCCAAAAATATGGTCTCCCTTACTTTGAAACCCCAGTTGGTTTCAAATGGATCGGTGAAAAAATGAAAGAGACCGGGGCGATTTTGGGCAGCGAAGAGTCCGGTGGTTCGGCTATTCCGGGTTTTATTTTAGTTCGTGATTCACAATTGGTTCACCTTTTGATTTTAAGTTTGTTAATTGAGATTGGTAAATCAATTTCCGAAATTATCAAAATAGCCAAAGCTGAAGCAGGTGGCGAATTTACTTATCGCCGAGAAGATGTTCATTTTGAGTACGAGGGTTTCGAAGAAATCAAAAATGTCAAAGGCAAAGAACTTGTCCAAAATCCGCCCAAAGAAGTCTTGGGTCGGAAAGTGGTCAAAACAAGAACCGATGATGGTTTAAAATTGTTTTTTGCTGATGGCACCTGGCTTTTAATCCGTTTTTCCGGCACCGAACCAATCTTGCGCTTGATGGCGGAAGCTAAAACCAAAAAAGAAGCCGAAGCCCTGATTAGTTACGCTAAAGAGTATTTTGGGAAATAGCTTCCGCTCGCAGTATCGTTCAAAGATACCGACCTCGATTTTCCCAGCGAGAAAATCGGGTCTAAACGCTCGCCCTCGCCTTGACCATGCGCTCGGGCTCCGCGATTTACTTTGAAGATACAGCTCGCTTCATATTATTGAGATAAAGATTATTGGTTCTATAAAAAACGGAACGCCCCACGGGGTGGGGCGTTGATGACGGTCGGAACCGTCAGTAGTTATGGTCGGGTCGAAATGACATCGTCTCGCGAGCGCGGCGATCTCTACCTGCGGCGTGATTGTTGAGCCGCTCGCTTGACCCGTTCCCACCTGCCAGGATGGGAGTGGAATGGGTGGCGGCGACTCATGGTGCAGAGTTGACCGGTAGGGTGCAGTTGGGACAGACGCCGCTCCATTTCTTTGGGCGTCATGTCACCCAGATTGCCGAGCAAATCGTCAGCGGCTTTGGCATGCTGCGCGGCACGCATCGTCTTCACCTCCTTTTCACGTGACGGTCATACACTCCGAGGGGGATCATGTCGTTGTGCTAGGGCAGGATCGAGCGGGTCCGTTGTTCGGCAAGCCAAACGGAGCTGCCGGATCTGCCTAAGGAACTCATCGTCGTTCCAGGGATAGGCTTCGATTTGTGCTTGGAGTTGTCTATTCTTAGGCGCGAACCGGCCGTTGACTCCTTGGGCTCTCGTGCTCTCCAGGTCGGACCGGCGAGCCCCCTTTTGGCGCTTGAGATAGATCCGCCAAAAGTCGGGTCCCCGGTCTTCGGCGCGCCTGACTATTGCCTGATTAGGTCGATTACCCAGTCGTAACCGGGTGGCCATCAAGATCACGATGAAGGTGTGTTTTCGACCATCGCCATCTTTCCAGGTGATCGTCCGTTGCCACTGGCGAGCGGGCAGCAGTTGAAAGACGGCCTGGAAAGAGCGAGAGCCCTCGCGGATCTTGAGCCGGTACAGCCAGAACTTCACTTCTCGGCATCTCATTCTCGCGCCTCCTTCAAGCTACAGACGAATAGCACGAAGATGTAAAGGCCGATAACCAGAGGGAACAGTCCGGCCCAGAAGCAGCGGTTCCAGGTGCCGAGGTCGAGACGGACGAACGAATCAGGGAGGGTCCAATTGAGCCGGGGGCCCAAGAAGCTACCGGCGACCATTGCCGCTCCCAGAAGCGTTGCCACAATGGAACCCCAGTAAAGGACATTGAGCCAGCCCACTCGTCCTCTGCGCATGATCGCGATGAACATCCACACCCCAATGGCCAGGAGAGCGATGGCGAACAGCACATCTTGATTGATGACTGACATCTCCAGCCTCCCGAGTAGGATTTCCTGGCTCAATTATAGAACTTAATAATTTCAAAAGCAATTTTAGATCGCCAAAATTATTGTCAAGACATTGCCGATAATAAGAACAATAGTCAAAATAATAATGAAAAGACAAATTCGCGGATTATTGCCGATATAGCTTTCGGAAGCTCTTCTTTGACAAAACCACAAAATCAGACCGATATAGACCACTCCCAAAACAAAAAGGACCCAGGTAAACCAAGGGAACCCCAAGAGTTGATAATCCATCTGCCCCTCGCTTTATCTATACTGGACGCATTATATCATCAAACCCATTTTCTCTTTAACTTCTTTGATGGTTTCAGCGGCCTCATCGGCTAATTTTTCTGCGCCCGCTTTGAGTATCTTTTTTACCTCTTCATCGGAAATCTCGGCCCGGCGTTTCTGGATCGGCGCCAATTCTTTTATGATCGCTTCCGCCAAAGCGGGTTTGAACTCGGAATATTTAATCGTGCCTGCTTCACGAACTTTTTGATATTTTTCTTCGGCAACTTCGCCGGCAAAAATGCCCATTAAGCCAATTAGATTTTTTGTGCCGGCGGATATTTCCGGATCTTTGCCCGTATCAGTTGTGGCGGCGCCGATTTTTTGGCGGATTACATCCGGGCTATCGTTTAAGGCAATGTAGGTCGAAGGCGCATTGGATTTCGACATTTTGCCTTTACCATCCAGACCCAGGATTCTTTTAGCCGGCGCCAATAAAACTTTAGGTTCTCCAAAAGTTTGACCCCGCCTGCCATCGCCTGGCACTGGCGGGCAGGCAAATTTGGCATTAAAGCGCCGAGCCAAATCACGGGCGAGTTCGACATGCTGGACTTGATCTTCACCGACTGGCACCCCTTCGGCTTTATAGATCAAAATATCAGCCGCCTGCAAAACCGGATAATCAAACAAACCGACTTTTTCCTCATGCTTTTCCGCCTTTTCTTTATACTGCGTCATCCGCGAGAGTTCGCCCATATTGGTTATTGAATTGAGAAGCCAGGCCAATTCTGTGTGTTCCGGTCGATCTGATTGCAAAAAAATAATGGACTTATCGGGATCAATGCCCACAGCCAATAAATCCTTGGTAGCGTTCAAAATCCGGCTGGGCATCTCATTCGGATCATAGTCAACCGTGATGGCGTGATAATCAACAATACAAAAAATGCAAGTATTTTCTTTTTGCAGCGCGACCCAATTTTTCATCGCCCCTAAATAATTGCCAATATGAAACTCGCCAGAGGGCTGAATACCGGAAAATATTCGCATACTTTACTCCTGGTCATATTTTAGCAATATTAGTAGTATGATACAAGCGGATATGAATGCGAAACAAATTAATGCCAAATATCTTCGTCGGGCCAAAATTATCGCTTCGATATTATCGTTTGCGCCATATGTCTGGATGATTGGATTGACAGGATCTCTGGCGAGGGGAGAGGCAACGGAAAAATCGGATATTGATTTTTTTATCGTCACAAAAACTAATCGGCTTTGGACTGGTCGGGCGTTAGTAAGCATTTTGACTCATCTTTCAGGCTATCGCCGATATGACGGGAAGATTGCTGGTCGAATTTGCCTAAATTGCTATCAAACTGAAGACCGTCTAATTATTGGGCCGAAAAATATAAAAAATGCCAAGGATTATGCCAATATAAAGATTTTATATCAATCTCATGGGTTAGCTAAAAGATTCATTGAAGCTAATAGATGGATTAGCGATAAAGGATATCAATTTATAACGGCGCGTAACACCCTGCGGTCTCTGCCGCAGGGATGTAAGCGCCGATATATAGCTTCCAAAGGGACACCCTGCGCTTTTGGCGCAGGGAGCTTTATAAATATCGATCCTAAGGCTGGGGGAAATATTGTCGCTTCTTTTTTAAGATGGATATCTGAAGCTTTATATGAACTGATTTTGAATAATTGGGGAGAAAAGCGTTTGCGATCCTTTCAAATCAGAAGAATTTTAGCGGATCCACGGACCCAGATCGCCTCCCAAGGCCAGATTTATATCTCTGACCAAGAGCTCCGTTTTCATCCCCACACCAAAACTGACGAAAATCTTGACTAAGTATTTTCTTTAGCGAATTTATTGCTAATAATCCTGTTAATATTGAACTTTTTGGTGTGGGGGTTGACATCGAATTTTGATGCGATAAAATAATGTGTGATGGAAGTCGGTTATCCCCCTTCCGACTTCCGTCACAAAAAAACTTCATAGGTACTTGAAGTTTTTTTGCACTTGTAATATAATAATAAGCTAATAAAAATAAAGGAGTTTTTATGAAAATCCATCCATTAGCAGACAGAGTCGTTGTCAAACCTTTAGAACAAGAATCAAAAACTAAATCAGGCATTATTATTCCCGACACGGCACGGGAAAAATCGCAAAAGGGAAAAGTTGTTGCCGTGGGCAAAGGTAAATATGAAGACGGCAATGTGGTCCCCCCACAAGTTAAAGTGGGGGATATGGTTTTATACCGCGAGTACGGCGGCGAAGAATTAAAGCTTGATGGCGAAAATGTGGTGATTTTGAAAGAAGAAGATATACTCGCAATCATAGAATGATTGCGAAATTATCAATTTACAATTTCCAATTTACAATCAATTTCCAATTAACTAATTTGCATGCCTAAAGGCAAACATTGATACATTGAAAATTCAATGAAAATTGATGCTTGAAAATTGAAAATTATTTTACGGAGGTAAAAAAATGGCAAAACAGATTAAATTTTCCGACCAAGCAAGAGAGGGAATCAAAAAAGGAGTCAATATTTTGGCTGATTCGGTCAAAGTGACCCTCGGTCCAAAGGGAAGAAATGTTTTACTGGATAAGGGCTTTGGTGCACCACACATAACCAATGATGGGGTGACTATTGCCAAAGAAATTGAACTCAAAGATCAATTCGAGAATATGGGTGCCCAGTTAGTTAAAGAAGTTGCCACCAAAACCAATGATGTTGCTGGCGATGGGACGACTACTGCCACTCTCTTGGCCCAAATTATGGTTAATGAAGGCCTAAAAAATGTGACGGCTGGTGCTGATCCAATGGCAATTCGAAGAGGAATCGAAAAGGGCGTTGAAGCCGTGATCAAGCAATTAAAGGATCAAGCCAAAGAATTAACTGGCAAGGATGAGATTGCCCAAGTGGCGGCGATCTCGGCGGCCGATCCGGAAGTCGGCAGTCTGATAGCGGAAGTCATGGATATGGTTGGTCGCGATGGTGTCATTACTGTCGAAGAATCACAAACCGTTGGTTTAGATAAAGAAGTGGTTGAAGGCATGCAATTCGATCAAGGTTTCGCTTCGCCGTACCTTATGACCGATGCCTCGCGGATGGAAGCAGTTTTGGAGGACCCGAAAATTTTAATTACAGATAAAAAGATTTCCGCTATTTCGGAAATTATGCCCCTCTTAGAAAATCTGGCTAACGCCGGCAAAAAAGAATTGGTCATTATCGCCGAAGAAGTTGACGGTGAGGCTTTGGCTACTTTAATTGTTAATAAGCTACGGGGAGTTTTGTCAGTTTTAGCGGTCAAGGCGCCCGGCTTTGGCGATAGCCGAAAAGCGATGCTTGAAGATTTGGCTATTTTAACCGGTGGTGAAGTTATCTCCGAAGAAAAGGGCGCCAAGCTCGAAGATACGACAATCGAGATGTTGGGGGAGGCGAGAAAAGTCATCGCTGACAAAGATAAAACCACCATTATTGAGGGCAAAGGGTCCCAAAATAAGATTAAAGACCGTGTCAAGCAAATTCGATCAGAGATTGAAAAATCTTCTTCAGAATATGACCGTGAGAAGCTCGAAGAGCGCTTGGCCAAACTTTCCGGTGGTATTGGCGTGATTAAAGTTGGCGCAGCCACCGAAGTTGAGCTTAAAGAGAAAAAAGATAAGATTGATGATGCGGTGCACGCGACCAAAGCCGCCGTCGAAGAGGGAATTGTACCTGGCGGTGGAGTGGCCCTAGCTGACTGTATCAAGTCTTTAGATAATGTCACTGTTACTGGCGATGAAAAAATCGGCATTGATATTTTACGGAGAACGCTCGAAGAGCCAATGCGCCAGATTGCCGTAAATGCTGGTAAAGACGGTTCGGTTGTCATTGAAGAAGTCAAAAAGATGGCTAAAGGTATGGGATACGATGCTGCTAAAGATGAATACAGCGAAATGATAAAGTCCGGCATCATCGATCCGGTTAAAGTTGTCCGTTTAGCCCTGCAAAATGCGGCCTCGGTGGCGGCTTCAATTTTAACCACTGAAGCTGCGGTGACTGAATTGCCAGAGAAGAAGTCCGATCTGCCGGCCATGCCAGAAGGCGGAATGCCGGGGATGATGTAAAGCGAAGCTTTACAAAGTCAAAAGTAAAAACTAAAAAGTCAAAAGTTAGGAAAGATACACTATTGATAAAAGAAGACCGCTTGAGGCAAAAGCCAAGGGCGGTTTTCTTGATGTGAAAGCGGCCCCGTTTGACGGGGGCCGCAGAAGTGCATCGTCGCTAGTTAGAACTGATACCACTCCGGTTTCTCGATTGGGGTGAGCAGGAGTAGCAGGCTGAGGAGTTCTTTCGAGGTTCGAAAGCCCTCAACCGATGCGCCGTTGCGCTGTTCTTCAGTCAGTCCTCGCTTCATCCATTCTCGCTGTTCATGTTCGAATGTTGGGCAACCGATGAAGACAGGGTGGCGGACGGAGATCATGGCAATGGAGAACTCGTTCTTAGTCCCCACAGATCCGGGAAAGAAGACCGCCGCGTCAGATGAGGCGATGATATCATGGCTTCGGTGTCTGCCCAGGAATCGGTATTCGACACCCTCATAGAAGGGATCACCAGTTTCGATGTGCTCGGACTGGTTCTCCCACATAGAAAGACCGATAACACGAGACCCTTCGAGGCGGGCGGCCAGGAAGGATCGCACCAGGACATCGGCATAGCCGGGACATGCGCCGAAGACGATGTCGAATCGTCCGGCCAAGGCAAGGTCTTTGCCCGTATCTTCGGCCAGCTGAGCAGCGCTTCGGTATCGTTCTCCACAAGGGATACGTCTTCCGCCACAAACCGCCACTACCAGTCGGGAAGCGTTCACCGTATCTCTCCAAGGAGTGTATTCTGGTTAGAACCAGGCAGAGTGATAATAACACGTTTGATAAAAACCATCAACTAAAGGTCAATTACCTTAATAGACATAACTTAAAAATTAATCGATGTTCGTTGGAGGCCGTTAAAAAAAATAACTAAAAATTTAAAAAAAGTGTGAGAACGCGTCTTCGTTAAAACGATAGTACGTTTTATAGGCGGTAGGTTTTGCTTTTAAAAAATGATGTTTCGTAAAGCCGCGGCAGTAGTATTGAATCGCCCCGATTGTCCAGCCTAAATCAGAAGCAGCTTGGGCTTGATAGAATTCTTTTTGCTCATCGCAATATCGTAAAAACTGGGCTTTTTTTTTGCCGAAAAGAAACTCAAATTGGCCAGTGTCTTTGATTTTTATCATCGCCAAACCCTCCTTCGAACATAACTTAAAAATTAAGTTATGTGTCTAAGATCATCATCCAACGAGTCCCTAGATTTGTCAAGGGGTGAAATTTTTAAGCCAAGTTCGGTAACTTGATTTTACCTTTATCAATTACATGACCTTCGGATTCGAGAATTTTTTCTTTAGCTCGAGTTCCTTTGGCATAGCCGCCGACGCCGCCATCAGATCTTATTACCCGATGACAAGGCACCGGCTCGAATTCTTTTAAAGGCAATTGCCAGTCTTTTGAGCGATAATTTTGACTCAAAATATTGCCGACAGCTCGGTAACCACGTGGAGACCCAGCCATTTTAGCCACTTGAGAATAGGTCATCAATTTCCCTTTAGGGATTTTTGAGACAATCGCTAAGACTTTTCTTGAAAAGTCTTTTTTGAGCATTTTTTCCCAATTTCAATATCTAATTATTACTTGAGCTTGTCAAATAATAGAGCAGGGCGGCCCGAGAAGGCCGCCCTGTGAATGAAAGCCGGTCAGGCGCGATAGAGAGGACCGACAGACGCTAGCCATGGGTGCCATAGACGAGGTGGCTGCCCTTCCGCAACAAGTCCAGACTTAAGGAGGGCGTGGGAACGAGGCGGGCGGTCGCCTTCACCCCCAACTTCTCGCCGATTCGCGCAATCTCCACCTTCAGCGGCAACGAGCGCCAGAGGCTCATTTTGGTGGTCTCGCCGACTCGGCCGAGGAGATAGTGGGCGGTCAAAAGGTCGTCGAGAGTCTGCTCGAAGACCTTTAAAGCCCCGAGGAATTCGATTGCGCTGGCGTCGCAAGAGAGCGGCGAAACGATGATCACCAGCGAGATGTTTCGATCGCCGACCTCCAGTCTCTTATCAATGGCCTTGACTCGGGGGGTAAAGTGGCGAAAGAGTCCAGGCAGCACCCTCACGTTGTCGGCGACTACTTTCTCCTTGGGGCAGCCATCCCACCAGCCGCACCAGCTGACCCAACCTGGACCAACGTGAATGCCGCCGCCGAGTGGTCCCCTGATCCAGAAAGCGCATTCGGCTGTTATCGCCATGAGGGCGAAAGCACCACCAAGAGGCAACAGCCCCAACTCCGGAGTCTTGCTCCCGGCTATACAGAGGGCGAAAGCCCCGAGTAAGACCAGAGCAAGGATGACAATGCCAGGTTCATCCATATCGAGCTGCCTTCTTAGGAAGCGGGGCGTCAGGGCGATCAGAGTCACGCCAACGGCGTAGCCGAGGAAGGCTATGGCCAAGAGAAGTTCAACCACCAAGCGGACCTTCTCGAAGAAATCCGGATACATCGCCTTATCCTTTCCCAGCAGTATTGACCACTAACAAAAGAATATCTTAAAGAAAAGATCAATTCAAGTAAAATTAATTCTTTAGACCATGGCACTAGCACCGGCGGCATCTGGTGGTATCTCGGCCGTATCATCAGAAAAAACAATCTCTTTGTCGATTTTGACGACTTTTTCCGCCGGGAAAACGCGGGATTGCATGAGATCTTTTAAATAATATTTAACCACGCATTCTGTCTCCGTATCAAGCAAAATATCTTCCACTTCGCCCAAATTTTTTCCAGATTCAGTGACTGCTTTCATCCCCAAAATAAAGATCTTTTTATTAAGAATTTCTTTGATTCTGACAATCTCTGATTTGCCAATAAGATTTTCGATTGAGGAAACCACGATTGCCTTCGGATCCCAATCTTTGATATCAATGACCGAAAGCACTTTTTTGGTCCCCAAAAAAGTGCCAGTGGAAACTAAAAATCCCAGTAAGCGGCCGTTTTCTGGATCAATTAAAATTTGTCGGATTTCACCGATTTTGGATTGAATATCCATGGCCGCCACTGGCAGTCCAATAAGTTTTTTCGCCTCAATAAACATTTATGCCCTTTCCACATACTGCCCGGTTCTTGTATCAATCACAATTTTATCCCCAGTTTTAATAAATAAAGGGACTTGAACTTGAGCGCCAGTTTCAATTGTCGCCGGTTTAGTCGCGGTTGACGCGGTATTGCCGCGGAATCCTGGTTCAGTATAAGTTACCTCAAAAGCAATTTTAATCGGCAAGCCAACGTTGATTGGCTTATCTTGAAAACCTGCCTCGCCGGCAGGCAGGTAAATAATATCAATTTCATTTCCTTCTTTTAAGAATTTTGTCGCCTCCTGCAGTTGGTTTTTGGAGAGACTAAACTGTTCAAAATCCGTCGAATCCATAAAGTAGAAATTTATCGTGTCATTGTAAAGATATTGGGCTTTTTTGGTTTCCAGTTCTGCTTCCTCCAGTTTTTCTGCCCCAGCAAAAGTTTTTTCGATGATCGTGCCAGAAATTAAGTTGCGGAGTTTCGTCCGCATAATCCCGCCACCACGACCGAGTTTGGAGTGTTGAGCAAAAATAACCACGTGCGGTTCATTATTATAGATAATTTTAGTCCCTATTTTTAGATCGTTGATGGTAAACATACAATTTCCAATTTTTAATTTTCAATTTTCAGTAAATTTTTAATTATTTAATGTTTGAAAATTGTAGCATTGAGAATTGATTGTAAATTGTTAATTGAAAATTGAGAATTATTTCTTAACATATGGCAATAACGCCATAAATCTTGCCCGCTTGATTGCGTCTCGGAGCATTCTTTGATGACGAGTGCAAGTCCCGGTATCGCGACCAGCTTTTATTTTTCCCCACGAAGTCAGATACTTTTGTATGGTATTAATGTCTTTATAATCCAAAATATCCACTTTTTTCCGACAAAAGTTGCATTTTCTTGGGGTGTAACCGAATTGTCGTCTTCCGCCCCGGTTGGGCATTGGAGGTCTTGGCATGGTATTAATTCCTTAATTCTGAATTATTTAATTCTAAAATGGTATATCGTCTAAGTTTATTTCGTCCTCCTTCGCTTCCGCTTCGGAGGATAAATCTTCTTCTTTCTTCTTGCTTTTACTAACTGGCTTATCTTTCTTTGGCTTTTCTTCTGTTGGTATTTCTTCAATATCTTTACTAAGATCTTCGCTCGGTTCAGCTGGGATGGCGCCTTTAGGGGTAAAGACAATAAAGTCATCCATCACAATTTCAGTTCTATTGCGCTTGTTGCCGTCTTGACCTTCCCACTGTCTTGTTTGCAGACGGCCTTCAACATAGATTTTCGTGCCTTTGTGGACTAGCTGTCCCATCAATTCCGCCAGTTTTCCCCAAGAAACAATATTATGAAATTCTGCTTGTTCCTGGGTGTTGCCGTCTTTATCGCGCCAACGACGGTTGGTAGCCACCCCAAAAGAACAAACCGCCTGGCCGTTGGGGGTATAGCGCAATTCTGGATCACGAGTGACGTTTCCGACAATTTGGGCTCGATTAAGACTAAACATTTTACTCCTTTAATAATTCATCTAATTTCTTATCTAATGCTTTTAAGCGATCTTCGGCGGACAACTCTTTTTGGATGGCTTCTTCAGTCTCTTTGCTTCTTGTAACTGGCTCCTCGACTACTTTCTTTGGTTCCTCTTCCTTCTTAACAGCCTTTTTAACCGGTTTTGCCTTCTTTTCTTTTACTTCTTCCTTCTTTTCTTCTTTGATCGCTGACACTTTTTCTTCGGTAATTAGCTCTTCCTCCCTCTTGGGTTCTCTGATTTCTTCGATTTCTTTTGCGGGAATAACTGCCGGAAGAACAGGTGCCACGGCCGCGGGCTTGGGAGCAGTAATTGCCGCTGCCTTATGGGTAATAATAAGATGACGTAAAACATCAGCATTAAGACCTATTTTTTTATTAAGCTCAAGGACTTTTGTTGGCTCGATTTCAAAAATGATCGAAGTATAATAGCCAGAACTTTCTTTCTTTACTTGATAGGCGAATTGTCGCTCTTCAAGTTCGGTAATATTTAAAACTTTACCGCCCAAGTTCTCAATTTCTTTTTTGGCCGGTTCGCCCTTGAGATTTTCGCGAGTTATAATCGTAATTTCGTATTGATTCATGATGGCGAATATAAATATACAAGTAGATTTTATCATAGGGAGAAAAATTAAGCAAGAACTTAGACGTCCATCTTGGCAGGATATAATCCTTGTTTTTCAATAAACCTGATAAACCGCTAGCTTACTGGAGGCGTATACAGTTGGCAGTTTGAGTTTGTCAACAATATGGCCCTTAGTGCTGTCGCCAACCAAGATGTATTTAATGTTATAAGATTTGAGAATGGACGGATCGGCTTCTTCGGTATCGAAGTCCTTGCCGAAATAAATATTTGAAATAACCGGGGTATTTTCCAGAAATTTTTTGGTGCTGACTATCTCACGCGAAGTATAGCCGCCGATGAGTTTTTTATGGTGGATAGTTTGGTAAAACATCACCTTGCTGGTTTCGGCGCTTGTATCTAAAATGGCAAAATCACCTGGGTCTTTTTGCAAGGTGTAATAAAACTCGGGAACCGATAATGGAGAAATTTTGAATTTGATTGGCCAATAATCCAAGACAATTATGACCGTAATTAATGCGGCGATGATGAATTTAATAAAATGTTTCCACTTCAAAATGTCGCTTAGGGCGAAAGAAACCAGCAAAGCGGCAGCAAGATATGCCATCACAACAAAACGGCTGGGCATGCCTTGCATACTAACAAAAGGAATATATTGGTTCATGTAGTAATAAGGTAAACGCACAGTCCTAATAGCCTCGCCGTTAATATGTAAATAGGGCCCTAAAGATAAGATGGCAAAAATTAAGAAAGTCAAAAACCAAAAGATTATTTTCTTGGAACGGATTTTAAATAAGGCATACAACATTAGGATCAAAACGCCAATTCCAAGATAAGCAATGTTTTCATTTTGCCCGGTCCAATGCGACCAGATATTGGGAATATCTTGGCCCAGAAACGAGGTTTGGCCAGGAATAAAGTAGGCGTAAAGGTCAATTGAATAAAAAATCGGGTCATGGCCAGGTAGATTGAAATCTGGATTGGTTATTTTTTGGTAAATCATCGGTCCCAAATAGGGGGAAAGCACAATTAGGGCGGCAAGGAAGGTCAGGGCTAAATTGATTGTGATTTTTCGCGAAAAGCTTTTTAGCTGGGTAATTAGAATATAAATGAGATAAAGCACCACAAAAATCAAAATATAAAAAAAGTAATACCAATCGGCCAGGGCTGCCAAAATTAAGAAAATGGCGGGTTTTTTCCAATCGGTTTCATCTTTTAGCATTTTAATAAAGTACAGGAGAAAAATCGCCAACCAGCCAAAAGACATTAAGTTAAGGTGTCCCCATGAGCGGGTAATCATAAACGGAGAAAAGGCGACAATCGCGCCGGCGATAAAGGACGTAAATTTGTTTTTAGATAAATAGAAAGCCAGAAGATAAACTCCGAGCCCGGTTAAGGCAAAATTCAAGAGCACCAACAAATTATAGGTGGTTGTGAGACCCAAAATTGTCTGTAGAATAATCCCGGGAATAGTGTTAACGAAGGTCAAGGTATGAAAGAGGAGCGAGATTCCGGTTGGATGGTGCAAGAGATGGGTAAATAAAGGGCTTTGGCCTGAAAAAACGGCAGTTTTGACCCACCAAAGATTCCAGACAAATTGCCAGGCATCGTGGTAACCCGCCAGCGTTGAGCGCAGGTTGAAAATGAGAGGGTAGGTGACCCCGCAAGCAATTAAAAAATAATAAAAAAATATGGCTGGCTTGCCGAAAAGGTATGGGTTAATTTTTCGCCAGATAGGCATATTTTAATAATAGCATTTGGAGTTCAAACATTAAACTTAAAAAGAACAATATCGCCGTCTTTAATAGTATAATCTTTGCCTTCAGTGCGCAGTTTGCCTTTGTCGCGGGCCTCATGCCAGCCATGAGCATCGATTAAATCAATATAATGGCAAACATCTGCGGCGATGAAGCCGCGCTCCATGTCGGTGTGGACTTTGCCAGCCGCTTGGGGGGCTTTGGTATCGGCCAAAATCGGCCAGGCTTGAGCCTGACCTCTAGTCCCTAGTTTCTTGTCGCTAGTCTCTATGAGTGTATAAAAAGTAACGAGATTTAGAAGTTTGAAGGATGCTTGAATTAAACGGACTAAACCGGATTGGCCAAGGCCATAAGATTCCAGATATTGTTTAGCTTCGTTGTCTGATAAATCGGTGAGTTCCTCTTCGATCTTAGCACATATAATAATAGTATCTTTTTGAGCAGGCTGATTGATTTTGTCTTCGGGAACATTTAAAACATATAAAGTCGGTTTTTTGATTTCAGCCAGCTCTAATTCAATGTTGATAGTTTCTTTGGCATCCTGGGGGCTAGAATCTTTTGAGAAGCCATCAATTACATGAATTATGGCATCTACCTCGCGGATATGCGATAAAAATTGGTTCCCCAAACCCTCGCCCTGGTGGGCGTTTTTAACCAGTCCGGCAATATCAATAAATTTAATCGTCGCCGGAATTTTTTTCGGCAATTTTAACATCGCCGCGATTTTATCCAGCCGCTCATCCGGCACTTCCACCATCCCGACATTCGGCTCAATCGTGGTAAACGGATAATCCGCCACTTTTGCCTGATGGCCTTTAACTAAAGCATTAAATAACGTCGACTTGCCGGCGTTAGGGAGGCCAACTATTCCAATACTTAAACTCATAGGTCAATTATACCTGAAAGCATAAGAAGAATAAATTGGCCCAAATCATACACCAAAACTAGTCTCTAGCAACTAGTAACTAGAAACTAGTAAAGAGAGCGCCAGAGAAAATGAAGGTGGCGGAGGATGAACCAATGAGAGGGCTGTAAAAAATTAAATAAATTGATTATCATTTAAGATGATGGCAATTAGATAGGAGATAAAATGCCCGAAGAATTAAGAGGCGAAGAGAAAGAAGCACAATCTTTGAGAGCAAGGACTTTTGAGGAATTTTGCCAAATTGAAACTCAAGTTTTTGAAATCCCCGAAGATCAAAAGCAGGCCGAAAGAATTTATCTTGAGAAAGAAGCCAGTTACCAGCAAATCAGGGCTAATCTGGAAGAGAAAGTCAAAGCAGGAGCAAAAGTGATTCTTAAACCGGGAGCAGTGGTTTATCGGCGAGGGACTTTTCAGCTCATCAAATATCCATACGAAGTTGAAGCCGGTATCTTCGGCAAAAATGGGATCACTATTGCCTTGCCCGATGGATCGAATATGTACGTCAACGATGTTGAGATTAAAATACTCTAAAATGGCTTGAACCGCTTAAAGAAAGCGCCAGAGAAAAAGGGGGAGCAATAAGTGAAAGAAAAATAAAAAAGTTGCGTATTAAAAATAGAGGGGCAGATTTTTTTAAATGAACTAGAAGGGAATAGGATGGACAATAGTAAGAAAAAATCCAAGACCTGGATTATCGTTGGGGCGATTATTATTCTTGTGGTTTTAGTTGGCGTGGCATCATTTGCCGCCATCGGCGCTAAGCATTTTAATAAAAAAGGCGAGTTTGGAATAATGGGGCAAGGCGGATGCGGCAAAGAAGGAATGATGGCCGGCCGCGGATTTGGCGAGAAACGTTTAGGTTTTGGTCGTTTGAACGGGCAAATAACCGCTATTTCCGGCGATAATATCACGGTTAAGGATGCAGCCGGCGACGAAGTAACCGTTGCCATTTCCGATACGACCTCGATCTACAATCAGGGAAAAATCGCCAAACAGTCGGATCTCAAAGTCAATAACAGCGTTATCGTCAGTGGTCGTCCCAATAGTTCCGGCATCGTCCAGGCAACGGCAATTTTTATCCGCTAGATTGTTGAGAAATTTTTATCAATAACAAAAGGGCCTCCAGGGCCCTTTTGTGTTGGCTGCTTTGAGGCGCCGCCATTTTTTCAAGAAAGTGAGTAACCTTCTTGAGTTGAGCGCCAATGGCTTGTATAATTTTGAGCCATTATTCCTTTTTCGAGTGCTCGAGCGAGCTCGGGCAGACCAGAACTTGATCTTGAGTTCTGGTCTGCTTGGGTTTTCCAGACCCCCGAGCGTTAGTTGTAATAACCTTCTACGGCGGTTGACCGGACGATACTTGAGCTTCTATATTTGAACTGCCTTTAGGCCTGATCGTCTTTGCTGGCTTTAGGGCTTGGGTAGATTTTGTGAGAAAAGTTTCTAGGGATTTGGGCACATTATGTACCTCCTTTCAATTTATTACTACGCGAGTCCAAATTTTTTCTTTCATTTAAACATCGACGAGTTTTCCGGAAGCATTGATTCTTGATGGATAAAAATTCTTCTTGGGCGGGGGCCGATCCACGGATAGATATCTTCTGCCTCAAACTTATTTTCACCAATCAGCCTACCGATGATTTTGATGCGTTTTCCGACTTTAATTTGGCTCATGGCAAGAAGATGAGCCTTTGAGATATCTACTTCCCATGTTTTTCCGCTAGGATCTTGAAGCTCAAGGCTCTTTTCTGATACTTTAGTCACCTCACCTCCGAGATGACCTTCCTCGGGTTCTGTCCAAAGTTCAATGGCTCTTTTTTCGACAGAGCGATAAGCCGAAATTTCTTTAGCAAGGGTTGAATCTGCTCTTTCTCCCAAACCGCCGATATTGAATAAAGCGCCGATCGCGAGGCTGAAAACAAGGCTTAAAGCCACGATGTAATAAAATGAATACCGATAACCGCTTTTGGAGTGCTTAACATTATAGTCAGCGATTAAAATGGTGATAAGAAGCACGGCGAACCAAATATAAGGTAGATCAAAGATCAAATGCTGCCACGGCGGGCGATGGGTCGATAGGTAAACGAACCAATCTCGATTTAAAACGACATGAATTATAGTGGCCGCTGCCAAACTGCCGATAAGGCCTGAAATGACGGCCGCGGTCCAGATAACATAGTCTTTAAGCAAAAATTGCCATTTTGGTAAAGGGTTGATTTTTTCTTCTTTGATTTTTTTAACTACTTTTTCGCTAATGCTTTTCATTGATCTAAAAATTAATGTTTTGTTTTATCGTCATTTCTTTAAAAGATTTTTTTGCCCGATTTAAAAGAGTGCCGACTGTCCCCAAAGGAACCCGCAGAATATCGGCCATTTCATTGTAATCTTTTTCGTCCCAGTAGCGAAGAACCAGGACCTCGCGGTATTTAAGGGGGATCTGATTTAACACCTCGTTAATCTTTCCTTTGTTTAGTTTGATTTCTAATTCTTTGTAGATTGGGGCGTTTGTTGAAAACTTAAGGTTGTTATCAATAAGCTCGGTCATTTGCGGCCGGACCTTCATCTTTCGCCAGTGACTAATGACTTCATTGTGGCAGATACGATAAATCCACGAAGAGAATTTTAAGTTTCTGTTAAAGTCGTTCAAATTAAGATAGGCTTTGATAAAAACCTCCTGCAAGATGTCTTCCGCATCTTCTTTAGGGTAATTTGTTAAGCGAAGAATATAGCGCAAAAGCTTGTTCTCATAGCGTTTCATCAACCATAAATAATTTTCTTTGTTCTCTAAAGAAAGCCGGACAATTTCTTCATCAGTTTTGTCCTCGATTTTGTCTGGATGAGGCATGCAAATATTCTACCACAAACGCTTACTATTTAATACGTTTTAAGCCCCACCTTTCTTTCGGGGGGCTGGCTGTTTGGCGTTTTAAATTGACAACTTTCTATTTTTCACATAGAATATTGCCAGCACGCTGACGAAAGGGGGAAAGATGGTCAATCTGATCCTGCTTGAGGGGCGCTACGCTGACATGCTTTACGAACGGGGCTTTGACCTTGTCTGGAGGAGAAAGCAAGAGGTGATTGCGGAGCCGGTGTTCAAGGCCCTCCCAGAACTACAACAGGCAATCGCCCCGAAGATCCTCCATCTTGGCGCTTCTCAAGCCCCGCTCCTCTTGGACTTCATCAGTCGCCACATCTTCCTCTTGAAAGCTGTGGCCGCGGATCGGCCGGAGGAGATCCCGATCCTCAAATTCCTAGTAAGAACGCTGTCGGCTGGGTTTCAGCTAGAGGCATTCGAAGAGGAGCTACCCTTTGCCGACAAGGAGTTCGACTTCGGTATCCTGACCGCTGGGAGAGAGGATGATCCGATTACTGATTGGATTGATCCGCTAAGAGAAGTCTGCCGGACTACTAAAACCGGCGGCTTGGTCCTTCTCACGCGGCTGATAAGCCCCAGGGTGACACTGCTTGATAAAACCATCCTGGGTTTTGAGGGCATCAACGTGAGCTGGGAGAAGATCCAGCGAACCGACGAAGGGGAGCGTCTTTTCCTCGGTGGCGTCAAGGGCGGTACCGAGCCGCCGCACGTCGATTGCGGCCGCTGACCCACCGGGTCAGCGGCCTTCTTTGTTGATTGAGATCTTGATGAGTCTAGACCCGCATAGTATCTCATTTGAGATAGTATCTGGGTCTAGCCCCATGCGAAAGGCATGAAGCTAGGGTCAGACATAATTGTTGATTAAACGGTCTGGCCCTGTACGAACTTAAGTTTTCTTATAGGTGCATACTCTCGAAGCTATCGGGTTGGTTTTTGAACACCTTCCTGATAGCCCTCGTGCCAGGCTACTGCGACTCTGGCATCAGCATCGGGCAGTCCGGTCATCGTAGCAAGATGCCTGATAGCGGTTTTCATGCCGAAATGCTGTTCCCGAAGGGGGTCTTTGCCTCTTCCACCTTCAGCTTCACCGGCTTCCTTTCCCCAGTGCTTGGCTGTGGCGATTACCTGCTCGAGATATTCGGCGATCTCCACGCTAACCTCCTTACGACGGATCTTCGGGGTCATCACCCCGTTTTTAGCCCAATTTTTGGCCCAAAAACCGAATGATGAACTCAAGACAATATAACATATTAATATAGGTCTGTCAACCACGTTAGATGGCTTGTCGATCTAACGGGGTAAAGATAAGGGGAAGGGGCGACTGTGGTGGGTCGCCCCCTCGTTTGCCGGACTTCGCTTCTTTAGCGAGCCGACAATTAGATCGGATGTCCTCTGGGCCGGTTGTTGAAGGCGATGGTCGACAAGGCAGCGACGACTGCTCTAGTCCAGGCCTCAAGCTCATGCTTGCCTTTGGCGGCGACTCGCTGATGAGAGGTAGAGTGGGGGAATTGAGACAGAGCGACTTCCGCATGGACCTCCCCGGATCCGAAAGGTGGGAAACTGACTGTATAGGTGCGGAGAAGCACATCAGGGATCTTGACCCCGAGCTTCTCCAATGCCAGCTTGATCCCACCGAACAGCTTTTGCAGGTCCAGATCGCGGGCTCGGGCTGGTACAATGTTGATTGTCTGTCCGTTCCAGCCGAGCTGGATGACACCGTCGGTTAGGTCAACCGAAACCGCTTCGACTACAGCTTCCATTGGCCATCCCTCCTGCGAGAAGTGCGTGGTCGGGAAGTAATCAGATGACTACCACCCGCCCAACAACTCTCGCCCTATTAAACAAAAATCCGCCTTTTGGGCGGTAATTTTTCTTCAGTCTAACTGTCAACTCAAAATCACCGCCGGCGGCGAGGAAGAATAATCGCGATGATAATTGAGTTGATGTCGATTCGTTTCATCATTTTGATTTTATTATTTTCTTATTTCTTTGTCAAGGACTAGTCACTAGTCCCTAGTCACTGGCTATGTCCCGCTTTCCCAGCTGGCTAAATATTCTTTTTGTTCAGCTGTCAGCTCATCTTTGGTAATGCCAATCGCTTCCATTTGCAATTTGGCGATTTTTTGGTCAATTTCGTCCGGTAAAATATAAACTTTTGGCTCTAATTTTCCTTCATTTTTGAGGCCGTATTCGAGGGCGAGCGCTTGGCCGGAAAAAGAAAGGCTCATTACCACTGACGGGTGACCTTCAGCGCAAGCCAAATTGACTAATCGACCTTGACCGCAAAGATAAACTGATTTACCCGATTGAAGGATAAATTTTTCCAAACCCGGCCGGATTTGTTCAGCTTTTTTAGCTTGTTCTCTTAAAGATTTAACATCGATTTCCACATCAAAATGGCCAGAATTAGCCAAAATTGCGCCGTCTTTCATTAAGCCAATTTCTTTCATGGTAATGACATTGATATCGCCGGTAACCGTGACAAAAATATCGCCGAATTTGGCTGCTTGCTTCATTGGCATAGTTTGAAATCCATCCATTCGTGCCTGGAGGGCTTTGACCGGATCAACTTCGGTCACAGTTACGATCGCGCCCAAGCCTTTGGCCACTTTTGCCACGCCTTTGCCGCAATCACCATAGCCGGCAATTACAAATTGGCTGCCAGCGAGCATGATCGAAGTCGCGCGCAGGATCCCATCGATCGTTGACTGACCCGTGCCGTAATAATTATCAAATAAATGTTTGGTCTTGTTGTCGTTGACCGCAATCACCGGATATTTTAAAGCTTGATCTTTTTCCATTGACCGCAGTCGAATCACCCCAGTGGTGGTTTCTTCAGTGCCGCAGACAAGATGGGGGATAAGTTCTAAATGTTGTTGGTGAATCAGACTAACCAAATCGCAACCATCATCAATCGTGGCGATTTTTTGGCGTCTTTGCGCCGCTTCTTTTAAAACAGCAATCACGCGACCTAAATTGGCATAATACTCTTGGCTTGTTTCACCTTTCCAGGCAAAAACTTTGATACCCTTTTTGGCTAAAGCCGCGGCCACATCATCTTGGGTTGAAAGGGGATTGCAGCTGGTAATCGCCACCTCTGCGCCGCCAGCGCGCAAAGTTTCAACCAAAACAGCGGTCTCTTTGGTCACATGTAAAGCCATGCCCACGGTCAGGTTTTTCAAAGGTTTTTCTTGGGCAAATCTTTGCTTAATTTTAAGCAAAGCGCCCATTTGTGAAGCAGCCCAGGCAATATTTTTTTCGCCTTGCCCGGCAAGCGAGAGATTTTTAACGCGAAAATTATTTTTTGTCATGGGAATATATTTTAACAAAAAATCATTATCTTTCGCAAGATTTTTTGTCAGCGGGGGTTGACGAGCAAATGGCAAAACCGCTATTCTATAAAAGAATGCCGCAACATCACGAAGCGAGGGAGAAGAAGTTGGAAAAGAAGCTACCACGGACACGAAAAGAGGCAATCGCACTGCTTCGTCAAAGCGTAGCAGCCGAGGAGATCCTTTGGCCCCGGGAGCTGGCGTTAGTTCTTTGGCATCTCGGGACGATCAAGGTCGGCCAGTTCACCGATATGGCCGCCCACAAGGATCTTCCGCTCCTACGGTCGCCCTGCCCGATCAAGTTCGACCAGAGCGGACTGCCAAAGGATGTCAATGGACTTCTTGGGACTGATCTCGGCCTGGTGTACAGATCCTATATCCATAGGCCAAGAACAAGAGGGATCGCCGTCGTTGGGATCCCTGACCGGGGTGCGGCTCTGGCCGAGGGATTCGCCAGCGCTTTCCCCGGCGCTGTTAAGCTTACCCTGAAGGAAAGCGAGGAAGGCTTTGAACTTGTCGAGGGCGATCAGCGCGATCTCGTAGTCATCATCGTGGACAACGCTGCCTCAACCGGACTGACGGCCGAAAAAGCTGTCTTGGCCGTACGCCAGTCATGGAGCAAGATGCTCGTACATGATGTTGTCGTTCTCATGGACTGCGAGGAAGGGGCCAAGGAGCGACTGGCCGAGATGTCACCACGCGTTCGGCTGGTGGCTGCGAGCAGGTTGAGGACAATCGTCGGCTTTCTCGAAGAAGCGAGTCTCATCGATCTGGTGGTGAGATCGCAGCTGGCGGTTTATCACGAGGCGGTTCGACAGGTCATCGCCCGGTCGTAGAGCAAGCGCAAGACCGATCAAGATCCATTCCTGCCTCCCCAATGTACCGGGGAGGCAGCCTTGTTTTCAAATACTATTTTAATACTATTGTTTTTTAGAAATTGTTTGACTATGCTCTTTGTAGGAGGACGCACCTTTAGTTTGGGTGTGGAATCTACTACTACGCCCATAGGGCGAGAGGAGGAAGAGGTTGAAGATCGAGGGCAGTCGTATCATCGTAGCGGCTGACTTCAGCGAGCTGTGTCCGGCTGTAGAGCTTGCCGAGAAGGTCGGCCCCCACGTCTTCGGCATCAAGGTCGGTTCAGAGATTGCCGAAGCAGTCGGTGCCCCGAAGGCTGTCGAGGCTATTGTCGCCGCCGGCTGCGGAGTGTTCCGCGACCTCAAGACGTACGACATCAAGAACACCGATGTCCGGACAATGGCCGCTGCCGTGCAGAAGGGCGTGGTGATGGTTAACATGCACGCGCTCAACGGCAAGAAGAAGATGTCGGCATCAGCGGAAGCGGTCAGGAAACGCGCGAAGGAACTCGGCATCCCGGCGCCGCTCGTGCTCGCCGTCACCATCCTCACGGATAACGACTGGGACGATCTCAAGGAACTGGGCTTCTTCGACCACTCCGGCTTCTCGGTCGGCCTCACCACGGAGGAGATCGCCGAGAAGAAGGTGAAGATGGTCCAGGAGCTCGTTATCCACCTGGCGAAGCTCGCCCAGGAAGCCGGACTCGATGGCGTGATTGCTTCCGCGCAGGAAGCGCCGATGATCCGCAAGGCCTGCGGCAAGAACTTCGTCATCGCCACTCCGGGCATCCGTCCGGCTGACGCGCCGCCCGATGATCAGAAGCGGACGCTCACCCCGGCCGAAGCGATCGAAGCGGGTGCCGACCTACTCGTCATCGGCCGACCGATCACTGGCGCCGCCGACCCGCTGGCCGTGGTCAAGCAGTTCAACGCGGACATCGCGGCCGCGCTCGAGGCGATGAGGCCGAAGTTCGTACGGCCCAGCCAGTTGCTCATCAGGGTGCCGCGGTTGCGGCATGAGGACCAGGTCTATCTCGACCTGTTGCGCGCCTGCGGCGGCTACTACCACGCGGTCCTTGACCCCAAGACCGAGCTGCCCATTGGTTCGCTCGTCGGCTACTCGGGTACGTACGAGGTCGAGGGGTCTGGTGAGAAGCGCCAGTACGTCGGCTACGTCTACTACAACCTCGCCACCCTCGAGCAGTACCCACCGGTGGCGGACCTCTTCGCCCAGGGTCTCGCGGGGATGGTGAAGCAGGCTCTGACAGGTGTGACCTGCGTCGTCGGTGTCCCTGACGGAGGCAACATCCTCGCCCAGAACACCGCTCGGCACCTGGATGTGATGTACGCCGGCATGCAGAAGAAGGTGATCGAGCTGGAGACCAAGACGACCAAAGAGAAGACGAAGCTCGTGCTCGGTCGGCATAGCATCCAGCCCGGAATGGACGTGGTGCTTTGTGAGGACCTCGTCAACAACTTCAGCACGACCGATAAGGCGATCGCTGTCGTCGAGGAGGCCGGAGCCAGGGTGATCGGTTTCATCTGCGGTGTAAACCGGTCAGAGGACGGAGTGCGAGAGTACCACGGCCTGCCGGTCATCTCGCTGGTGTTCCGGCCGACTCCGCAGTACCGCCAGGAGGAGGAGAGCAACTCGGTAGTCGCTTACCATCTCAAGATGGTCGGCTTCCTCACGGACGTCAAACCCAACTGGGCAACCGTGGCCAAGGCCATGGCCGACGCCGAAGCTCGTGGCATCAAGATCGTGTGATCGTTCCAGCCCGGGAGTACGGGGGTTGCCCGCGCAAGCGGAAACAGCAACCCCCGCCCGGGCTCCTTTTATATAATACATTTTCAACATAGTTCAGAAGTGCTTGTTTTCTGGAACGTTCTTGTCTACCATCAAATAAGAGGGAAGAACAGCCGATTAGGAGAGCAATCGTGATCACCTTGTCTAACGGTTGTAGTTTTGAGTACATGGCGGCGAGTGGGGCGTTGGCTGACGGCTGGGGCTGGTTCTGGGACCATCCGTTCCAGTGGTTTGGGTCATTGGATCTCCGCGACTTCCTGATCGTCGCCAAAACGGTGACGCGCTGGCCGAGGGACGGCAACTTCCGCTGGTATTGGCCATGGGGGTCAGTGCGGCCTCTTCGCGGGGGAATGCTCAACTCCTTCGGCTTAAGGAACGGCGGGATCGATCAATGGTGTTGGGAAGTCGGCCCGCGGGTAAGACGGGGAGACATTCGACTGGTAGCCTCAATTCACGGTAGTACAACAGAACTTGTCAAGATGATTCAGTTGCTCAACACCTTCGATCTCGTCGGGGTCGAGGTCAACGCCTCCTGCCCGAACGTGGGGCACATTCAGAGTACCCATGAGGCAGTTGAGGCCTGTCTGGAGGTAAAAGCTCATAGTCGTCACCCGGTCGGCCTCAAACTCTCTGTTGTTCACGATGTGGAGGCGATCATTCCGAAGATCGAAGATTGTGTTGAGTGGATCTCGATTAACAGCGTGCCCTGGCGGATCGCTTTTCCCGATAAGGTGAGCCCTCTGGAGCATCTCGGAGGTGGTGGGGTGTCGGGGAAACCCGCCCAGACCCACAACTGGCGTCTGGTGGAAAGACTGGTTCGGGCCGGCAACGTGTCGGTCGTTGGCCCGAGTGTGTGGTCGTTCGATGACATCGCAGAGCTCCGAAAACTGGGCGCGCGGGCTATCGGTTTCGGGGCGATCTTCCGGTACCCGTGGAAGCCGAATGCCTACATCCGCCGTGACCGACGGTAGAAAGGGGGAAATCTTACGAGACACTTGCGTAACCATCAGCCCGGGAGTATAAGGTTCAAATCCTTGCTCTCGGGCTTGTTTTAATCCCCTCAATACTATGAGGGGATTGTTCAACACTGTCTAACCATATATCTATAACCCCTGGGGTTCTATTTTAATGGTTAGAAATTTGTGAGATAATCTTTTTATGAAACGACAAATTCCTTTAGTAAATGCTGAAATTTACCATATTTTCAGTCGGAGTATTGCTGAATATAAGATTTTTAATAGTCAACATGATTATTCGAGAATGCTGCAAATGTTGCAATATTACCAGATGGATCCAGATTCTAGCTTTTCTTATTTTATTACCTTAGATAGCGTTTCCAAAAACGGCTTTAAAATTTATCTAGATGAAGTCACCCAGGATAAAGAAAAATTAGTTCAAATAATTGCTTTTTGTCTCATGCCGACCCATCTCCATCTCGTTCTTAAACAATTACAAGACGATGGTATATCTAAATATTTCGGAAATATTTTGAATAGCTACACGCGCTATTTTAATAGTCGACACAAAAGAAAAGGGCCTCTTTGGGAAGCAAAATTTAAAAATATTTTAGTTAGCCAGAATGAACAATTGTTACATTTAACGAGATATATCCATCTCAATCCGGTGACGGCTCATTTCGTAAATAAGCCGGAGGATTGGGAATATTCATCTTATCGAGAATATATAGGCGAAGGCGGAGCATGCGATTATTCGGATATTTTAGATATTACCCCGCAGACTTACAAAAAGTTTGTTAACGATAGGATTTCTTATCAACGCGAGCTCGCAAAAATAAAGGCAATAATATTAGATTGAACCATATATATATCACCCCTGGGGTTATATATATGGTTAGAAGTTATTTGTTTTCCTTTCTTCTTAATCCATGAAAGGCCTGGTGAACTTCAGCAAGATGCTGGTCAGTGACATGGGTATAAATTTGCGTTGTGGTAATCGAAGAGTGGCCTAATAACTCTTGGACCGAACGAATATCTGCCCCAGACATCAGCAAATCCGTGGCAAAAGAATGTCTCAAAACGTGCGGCGTCACTTTCTTGGTAATACCCGCCATTTTCGCATATTTTCTGATCATCCTTTGGACCGAGCGGGGGGTAATGTTTTGAGATTTGAGATTTGAGCTTTGAATTTTATTCGTATGCCCATAGCCCAAAAACATAAATTCCGACTTATCGTCTCGAGCTAAAAGATAACGCTTGAGTGACTCTTTGGCTTCTTGATCCAAAAAAACCACCCGCACTTTGCCGCCCTTGCCGGCAATTGAAAATTCGTTTTTTTCCAAATTAACATCGTCAATTTTCAGATTGCAGAGTTCAGAAACTCGTAGCCCGGTTGAAAATAATAAATTTAAAATCGCCCGATCGCGTATTCCTTGGATGGTATTCAAATCAGGCTTGCTTAAAAGAAGGTCGAGTTCATCATCATCCAAAAAACTAATTTGCCGTTCGTCGGTTTTCGCTAACTCAATCTCTTCGGGCGAGGGAACGGTTAATCCTTGCTTGATTAAATATTTTAAGAAAGCCCGCAGAGCGATCAGGTGGTAATTTGCCGTTACTTTGGCAATCGGTTCTTCGCCAGTTGCATCAGGTAGCCGGTGAAGCCATAAATGATATTGGCGCAAAAGTTCATGATCAATCTTTTCGGGGCTATCGACTTGATTTGCCCTGGCAAAACCAGCAAACCTTCGGAGATAGCGGTCATAATTTTCTACCGAAGCGACAGCGCTGCCGCGTTCGATTTCCATATATTCGAGGAAATCAATGATAAGAGAATTGATAGTCATAACCCTCCTTGTTACATTGTTAATCTGTTAAATTGTTAAACTGTTTAACCAATTAACAAATCAACAATTCAACCGATCTCATTTTACGACGCATTGCCATATTTGTCAAAAACAATCTTTCCTGATAGACTAAAAGCGAGATGATAGATAAAATATTATCCCTTGATCAAGCTTGGCTAATCGCTTGGAATAATTTTGCTAATTCCTCGCATTTTTGGCTTGTATTTTCAAAACTTATTGCTGAATATCTAATTTATCTAGTGCCGGTAATATTGATCGTATTGTGGTTTTGGCCCGTCTCGCCTGGCGCGAGCCGAGGCGGACCCAGAGAGTCCAAAAAAGTCGCCTTAAGGGCAACTTTTGCGGGTTTGGTTGCCTGGCTTCTGGCTTCCAATATCATCGGTCGAGCTATTAATCGACCCAGGCCTTTTGAGTCATCTGGAGTTCATGAGATACTTTTTCACCGACCAACTTATTCTTTTCCTTCGGATCACGCTGCCTTTTTGTTTGCGCTTTCTTTTTCTTTTTGGCTTTCCGGATATAAAAAGCTTGCTACCGTTGTCTTCATCGCTTCTCTTTTAATCGGCGCGGCCCGGATCGCGGTTGGGGTTCATTTTCCTTCAGACATTATTTCTGGCGCAATTTTGGGTATTTTTATCGCCCGGCTTATTCATCTATTTGACCGACCCCTAGAAATCGTCTATAATTTTATAATCAATATAGCAAAATCAACCAAATTGGCTTAGACCCCTCGACTTCGCTCGGGGTAAAGGAGCAAAGTGAAAAAAACTTGGAACCTTTTGGCTTTCGGCGTCTCGGCTTTATTTTCTCCTTATGTTACGGCTGCCGTTTTTATTATCATTATTACTTACCTTAATGCTAAAGATATCCAACAATTTTTGCCTTGGATGGGAATCGCTTTTTTGTTCGCGATTATAATTCCCGGCGGCTATGTCTTATGGAAGATTGAAAAGAAGGAGATAAAAGATATTCATCTTTCTGATTATAATGAGCGAAAAATTCCTTTTTTGATTACCGCCATCTCGGCTAGTGCCGGCGCCCTGGCTTTGTTTATGATTCATGCGGCCAAGCCCGTAGTGGTTATGGGAGTCACTTATGCGGTTAATGCGATTACTGTCGCTATCCTGACGTGGTTCTGGAAAGTATCGATTCACACGGCTCTGTATTCTTCGGTCATCACTGTTTTGGTAATTTTATTTGGGATTAAGTTTGGCTGGCTCTATTTATTTTTGATACCTTTAGCTTGGTCGCGGATTTACCGCCATCGTCACAGCCTCCAGCAGGCGATTGGCGGGGCGATCATTGCTTTTGTTGCCACCTCACTTGTTTTCTGGATTTTTGGCTACATCTAGTTAGATAATAAGTCAAAATTATTGGATTTTTATGATAGTGTTTGTTTCTAAAGTTTTTACTTTTTAGCTTTTACTTTTAACTTAATTTCATGGCTTCAACCATTTTAGGTTCAATCGGCGGTATTATTATTACCACCATTTCCGCACTTGGTTATTGGGGGATAATTTTACTGATGGCGATTCAATCCGCCAATATCCCCATCCCTTCTGAAGTGATTATGCCTTTTTCAGGGTTTTTGGTGGCCAAGGGAGAAATGAATTTATGGCTTGTAACCTTTGCCGGCGCCTTTGGTTCAGTCCTGGGCTCAATTTTATCTTATTGGTTAGGGATGGCAGGCGGACGGCCTTTAATCGAAAAATATGGTAAATATGTCTTAATTTCCCACCATGATCTTGATATTGCTGATTCCTGGTTTCAAAAAAGAGGCGAATGGGCGGTCTTTTTCGGTCGGATCCTGCCGATTGTGAGAACATTTATTTCTTTTCCTGCTGGTATCGCCCGAATGGATTTTGCCAAGTTCACTATTTACTCATTTTTGGGTTCAATCCCTTGGACCCTAGCTTTGGCCTATATCGGTCTCAAAATGGGTGAAAACTGGGAAAATCTTAAAGTCTATTTCCAAAAATTTGATTATATTATCTTAGCCCTCATAATAATCGGGATAATTTGGTGGATCAGGCGGCATTTGAAGAGCCGTTGAACAATTGACCTACGATCGACTAGCAATAGACCAACAATTGTATCACAATCGCTGGACGATTGAGTCACTATCGTTGGTCGGTTTTCTAGTCAATCACCATTTCTTCTGGTTCTTCATTGCCAGCTGCCGGTTCGCCGGCATATTGGGCTGGCAGGACTTGGTCATCTGGAGAAAGTAGATTTTTACTCGATTTCTTTTCTTGTCGATCTGTTGTCACGTCTTGGTTAAAGCTAACGTCAATTTTAGGTGTTTCTTTTACCTCATTTTGAGGAAAGGCTAAAGGCTTAGTGGGCGGGGCAGTACCGGGTCTGGCAAAATTAGATACCGTTGCCGAAGGTTCTGGCTTTTCCGTAATAGGGATGGTTTTTGTGCTAAGATCGGGCGGATTATCTTTGGGAAGATCTTTATTTAAGTCGAACTCTTCTTTTTTGGGGACAGGGGGATTGGGAGCAGGCTTGGAGGATGGAGGTGGCGGAACTGGTTTGGGTTGGGGAGCCGCAAACCCAGCCGGCTTATTTAATTCTGCTTTTGTATCTTTTATTTCTAATTTCTTATCTCTTATTTCTTGTTCGTGTTCTAACATCTTGGGTTTGCCGACTTGTTCGGGAATTTTTTCAATATCTTTTTCAATTTGTTCTTTTTTAAATCCGCCGGCCGTAATTTGTTCTAAATAGCGCACGTCGATCAAAGCAATCGCTGGTTTGCCGCCTTTAGTAAGAATATAGAGCTTATCTTTTTGGACCTCGGCAACAATAGAAGAAAAGTGATCGCGGGCATAAGTTAAAGGGATGATGTTTTCGAGTGAAACTTTAAGATCATTGTTCATTTGAGCCTCCTTTAGATAGGGACTAGTTTCTAGGGACTAGTGACTAGAGAAATTCAATTTTGCGATTTCCTAGTCTCTAGTTACTAGTTTCTAGTCGCTAATCTGCTATTTT
>Ga0315277_10000812_pt1 | contig 48143 bp, 41 predicted proteins | sample YL17G05_15_MG_FD_203695 | JGI IMG/M metagenome (GOLD analysis project Ga0315277, IMG submission 203695) | Sediment microbial communities from Yellowstone Lake, YNP, Wyoming, USA - YL17G05_15 | ecosystem: Environmental > Aquatic > Freshwater > Lake > Sediment | place: USA: Wyoming | collected... | reverse complement strand
CAGGTGCGGAACAACTATAAGGGCCGGGAGAGAATAGCCCCGCGCGTGAGCGCGGGGTTTGGCACGTACAGGGTAACGAGGCCTGAAAGGCCGGCACATTTCACCTGATAGGTCCCAGTACCGCGCCTTCGGCGCTCGACTGCCAAATATAATCTCATCCCGGCCTAACGGTCGGGCCTGTTTCCTGGCGGCCCTTCGGGCCTCTCCCGCAATCCGGGTACTCGCTACTGTCTGAATCGCAGAGGGTGCATATATCGGAACCGGAAAGCATGAACTGTGGTGGAGTACCTCCTTCTCCTGGGCGAATTACCGGTGAAGACCGAAGATAATTCAGGCCCGCTTGCTTTGTTGCTCGCTCCTTACATACCACCCCGGGTATGCTCGTCGCTCGCGCCTCGCCAGCGGGCCTGGGGGCCTGCAGCAAAGTGTAAACGTTATTCATTGACAGACCCTAAGTGCCGGTTTTCCACACAGCCCGTGTCAACTCGGGAGGGAGGGCGAATTCAACGTCTTCCACGATGCCACCAACCGTTTCAACATCCGGGTAGCCGACATTGCTCAGGTAATGCAGGACTCTTTCGACCAAACCCTCCGGCGCCGAAGCACCTGCAGTCAGGCCGACCACGCGAACTTCTGTCAGCCAGGACATCTGAATGTCCTCAATATCGTCAATCAGATGGGCAGGTACTCCTGTGCTCTGGGCGACTTCCACCAGACGGCAGGAGTTGGAGCTGTTTGAAGAGCCTACAACAAGAATCACCCCCGCCTCTTTGGCTAGCTCCAGAACCGCACTTTGCCGGTTCTGGGTGGCATAGCAAATGTCCTCTGATGCAGGGCTCTTAATCAGAGGGAACCTTTGGCGCAAGCGAGCAATGATCTCTTTTGTGTCGCTGAGACTCAGAGTGGTTTGGGTGAGATATGCGACTCTGCTAGGATCCGGAACTTCCATTGTATCCACTTCCTTTACGGAACACAGCACCTTAATTGCCGTGGGGGCTTCCCCCGTAGTACCAATAACTTCGTCGTGATCCTCGTGGCCTATCAGGATGATAGTGTAGCCTTCACGGGCATAGCGGATCGCCTCGTGATGTACCTTGGTTACCAGGGGACAGGTGGCGTCTATCACCTTGAGATTGCGTGCCCTTGCGGCGGCCCTCACTTCGGGCGATACTCCGTGTGCGCTGAAGATTACCCTACCCCCGGGAGGAACTTCGTCGAGTTCATCGACAAAAATCGTTCCCTTCTGGTGCAACTCGTTGACCACATATTTGTTATGGACAATCTCACGGCGCACGTAGAGAGGTTGGCCGCACCTTTCCAGGGCGAGGTTTACAATATCGATAGCACGAACCACTCCCGCGCAGAAACCTCGCGGAGACGCAAGTAGAACTCTCCCTCTTTCCAACGGAATGACCCCTTTTCTTGCGGGATCAAATCATAATCTCACCTACCCCGATTGGCAAGGTCTTTTACCTTCCAAGGTCGCAGAATTCCAAAGATTACAGGATCTTATGAGAAGCCTCATTATGTGGAAGAGTTGCAGATGTCACTCGTCCTTGGGAACGTCCCGGCTTTTCTCGCGGGAGTCCAGATAGGTCAGGGCTGTAACCGAGGAGACCAGTATGGCGCCGCCGACAAACTGTGACCTCGTTAGGCGAGCGTCCAGGAGGAACCAGTTTGCCGCAACTGCTGTGACCGGGAACGCCAGCTCGCCTATGGAGGCCATGGAAGCAATAGTCGATTGGAGCCCCTTGTAGTACAAAACGAGGGCTACCAAGCCCGGGATCAGAGCCATTGCCACCACGGCTGACTGGGATGAAAGCGTAGAGGGCATCTGCCGCATCGTCTCGGGTTGCAGAAGGAACATGGCGGCAAGGACGGGGAGTGCGAGAAGGAAGCGAAGTCCTGTTATGGTCAGAGCAGGCATTCTTGATGCCACGTAGCGGCCGAACACCGTGGAAGCCCCCCACAGAGCGGCCGCGCCCAATGCCGTAATGATGCTCAACGGCCTGTCAGTGTTGAACGAGAAGCCCACCCGCCAGTGGGCGGATGAAATCAGGTAAGCCCCACAGAGCGAGGGGGGTAGCCAGTACCAGAACCACCTTCCCGGTTTTTCGTGCAACAGCCAGCGCGCGAGGAGGAGGGTCAGCAGGGGTTGGGTTTTCTGCAGAAGCACCGTGACGCTGGGGTTGCCGTATTTTATGGAATAGGTAAAGAGACTCGTCGCTGCCACGGATCCGCCGACAGCAATGAAAACCAGGGACACCCATTCCTTGTGGGTGAGGTGCAGCACCTGTGACTTCGCCCTGCAAAGCACGGGAATCATGACCAAGCAAAGGACGCAGTGCTCCAGGAAGACAATTGTCACCGGAGAGAGTTCCTGGGTGAGCGGGCGACGGAACAGGGAGTCCGTACCCCACAGTATCGATCCTAAGATTACCAGCAGCACCGAATACTTTTTCATGGCTCCTCTGCGGGGGCGGCGGCGAAGATCGGGATATTAGCATAGATTGCTTTTATCTCGGTGATCTCCGAGTCTCTGTGGTTATAAGGAGTTGACGGTAAGGGCCTGTCAATGAATAACGTTTACACTTTGCTGCTGGCCTGCGGGCCGCAGCCCGAGGGGCGCGGCGGCGGGCGGGCATCTGCTTCGTTGCCGCTCCTCGACGATGCACACTAACATCGCCGGCGTCGCGGCGCCTCGCATCTGCCCGCCCGGCGCTCGCGCCAAAGTGCAAACGTTATTCATTGACAGGCCCTAACGTCGGAATTGACTACGATTTCATTCCGGCCGAACGGATCTTTCCCGAGCAGCCTTATCAGTTCCGAGAATCAAGACAAATGGGGATCTGTTTTGGGCCGGACGGAGGCAATGTTTGCATACATGAGTCGCCCTTCTTTCTGGAATGAGGCCTATGGGAAAGGCCGGCAGGCGTTTTGCGAACTTTCGGATCCTTGGGGAGTTTTGGCAGTTCCTTAGGGTTCGGAAGAAGTGGTGGTTGACCCCGATCGTACTCATCCTTCTACTGTTCAGTGTATTGTTAATCCTTGCCGAAAGCTCAGCCGTCGCGCCTTTCATTTATGCGCTTTTCTAGGACGGTTGACGGGTTGCGGTTGCTTTGGTAGGATGTGCACCCCGATATCAGGACGGCGCTATCGTCTAGGGGACTAGGACGGGTGGTTCTCAGCCATCAAACCAGGGTTCGAATCCCTGTAGCGCTACCAAGCCTCAAGCCTTCTTCCTTCCAACGTTTACAGCGACAGCGGGTCCTGCCGAGCCTGCGTAGCCCCAGGTCTTCCAGTGCGTGCTGGAGGGACGGTGTTACCCTCGGCGCGCTGGTTCGCTTGATCTCAAATCCCAGGCGTTGACGGCCGCGCACAATCAGCAGGTCACGTTCCGTCCCGGCGTGAGTCGCACCTTGAAAATTCGGTGGCTGCCACAAAGTTTTCAAGGAAGACCTCTGTGAGTCAAAGGCAATCCCCGGATTGGTCATGGCGATGCGTAATGGCAGCCGACATCTATTTTCTGCGCGCCACGATCAGGGCGTAGTCGCTCGGTAGACTGCCTTCCCGCATCCGCCTGTCTTCGTCTTCGGCAAGTTCCTTCAGGATGCGGATGTCCTCAGGTGCGTCGGTGAAGTTGCCCACAATGTTGTTGAGGATAAGGGCCAGAAGAGTGCCTCCATAGCCTATCCGGCTCTGCACTGCAAAGCGCTCTACGACCAGACGCGGGATTTCAGAGGACCGGACAGACTCCGACGGATCCACCCGCGCCATTTTTTCCGGGGTCCAACGCTTGGCCCTCCAGACCCAGGGTTTCGCAAACCTCTTCCATATCCGGATGTCGCGGTTTCTGCGCAACCGAAACGGAAGCGAGCGTATTGCGCGCGTTGCCAAGGAGAGCTGCAGGTCGCTCCACTGGAATCTGTCTGGTCCTACGAACTCGTTGAGCACGAGCCATCCGTTCGGCTTCAGGGCGAGCCGGAATTGGTCGAGCAGGTGTTCAAGTTCGGAGACATGGTGCAACGCCATATCCGCCAGAATCAGGCCGAAGGAATCAGGCTCCAATGTCAGCGTATTCGCATCGCAAGCTTCGTACCGAAAGCCGCTCCAACCCTGCCGCACCGCGAGCGCACGGGCGACCTCCACTGCCTGTGGGGAAATGTCCACGCAGTAGAAACGCCGACAGATGCCGAGCTCCGCTGCCTTTCGCTCCAGCGTCCCGCCGCCGCATCCCAGTACGAATCCAGCACTAGCCTCCCGAAGGATCACTTCGCGCTTGACCCATTCCAGCCACCCTACCTCGGGATTGCCGCTGATTCGGGGATTCACGCAGTGGCGGAGAACGAGGGGTGATTCCAGCCAGTGGACGGGATAGTCCCCCCTCATTTTGCCGCGCGCCGCCTTCCCCCAGAACTCCTCTGTGATTTTGATGGATGAGTCCATTGAAGCGCGCCTCGGTGACGGGGAGATTCTGCCATGCCAGCGATATAAATGACGAATTGCGAATGACGAATACAAAAACCGGCTGAGTTTATTCGCCGTTCGTCATTTTTCTGGTCTCTGTGGAAGGACGGTTTTTATTTGCCTGGCTCCGACCCGTGAAATAGAATACCGCGCTTGACTTGGAATCTCCTTACGGATTCCTTGTCGGGCAATTTTATCATCCAGTGAACGCAGGAGGTCCGTAGGGGGATCTCCGGGGAAGAGGATGTTCCGTGAAGATACACGAGTATCAGGCGAAAAAGCTCCTTGCACAGTTCGGCGTGCCGGTTCCTCGCGGGGAAATAGCCACCAATCCTTACGAAGTCTACGGGATTGCCAAGCACCTCGGCGGAACCGTCGTGGTGAAGGCACAGATCCACGCAGGCGGGCGAGGTAAAGGAGGAGGGGTCAAGCTGGCGGCGACACCGGAAGAAGCAGAAGAGATCGCCCGCAAAATGCTCGGGATGACGCTGGTCACCCACCAGACCGGTCCGGAGGGGAAGGAAGTTCGGCGGATCCTCGTCGAGGAAGGGCTGAAAATCAAAAAGGAGTTTTACATCGGGATTCTCATCGATCGCGCCCGGCAACGGCCGGTTGTGATGGCGTCGCCCGCAGGAGGAATGGAAATCGAGAAGGTGGCCGAGGAAACACCGCATCTCATTTACAAGGAGTACATCGACCCGGCTGTTGGATTTCAGGCTTTCAACGGCCGGAAGCTGGCGTTCGGTCTTGGATTGACGGGAGATCTCCTGGCGCCCACCACCAAGATCATAGCGGGGCTCTATCGCGCCTTTGAAGCGATGGATGCATCGCTTGTGGAAATCAATCCCTTCCTGCTGACGGAAGACGGAAAGCTTGTCGCGCTCGATGCCAAGCTGAACCTCGACGACAACGCCCTGTACCGTCACCAGGATCTGCTGGAGTTGAGGGATTTTTACGAGGAGGATGTACTCGAGATCCGCGCCTCGCGTTACGGCATTAACTATATTCGGCTGGACGGCAATATAGGCTGCATGGTCAACGGCGCGGGTCTTGCCATGGCTACGATGGACATCATCAAGCTCGCGGGCGGCAATCCGGCGAATTTTTTAGACGTTGGCGGCGGAGCAAGCGCCGAGCAGGTGAAGAACGCATTTCAGATTCTTCTCGCCGATAAAAATGTAAAGGCCGTTCTGGTCAATATTTTCGGTGGCATTATGCGCTGCGACATAGTGGCCGCAGGCGTTGTGGAAGCTGCCAAGGCGATCGGGGTGGACATCCCGATGGTTGTGAGACTCGAAGGCACGAACGTTGAGAAGGGTCAGGAGATCCTGCGCACGTCCGGGCTGAAGTTCACGGTTGCGGACGGCATGAAGGATGCTGCTCAGAAGGTTGTGGCACTGGCAAAGTAAGGAGAATTCTCTTGTCTATTCTGGTTGATAAAAACACACGATTGGCGGTTCAAGGCCTGACGGGTCGCGAAGGCTCGTTTCACACCCAACAATGTATCGCTTACGGCACCAAGGTTGTTGCCGGAGTAACGCCGGGAAAGGGCGGCATTTTCCATGAGGGCATTCCGGTCTTCAACACGGCCGAAGAAGCGGTTCTGAAAGAGGGTGCCAACGCTACAGTCATTTTCGTTCCACCACCATTCGCTGCAGATTCCATCATCGAAGCCGTTTCCACGGACATTCCTCTGATTGTCTGCATCACAGAGGGAATTCCCACATTAGATATGGTGCGTGCCTGGACTTTGCTCTCGAGATCGAAGAGCCGCTTGATCGGCCCGAACTGCCCCGGAATCATCTCGCCGGGCAAATGCAAGATCGGGATCATGCCTGGGCGGATCTTCCAGGAAGGGAACGTTGGTGTCGTTTCGCGCAGCGGCACCTTAACCTACGAAGGCGTCTGGCAGCTCACGAGCCGCAACCTTGGTCAATCGACTTGCATTGGCATCGGCGGTGACCCGATCATCGGCACGAACTTTATTGACGTCCTGCAGAGGTTCAATGCCGATCCCGACACTCATGCCGTTGTCATGATAGGGGAGATTGGCGGTACTGCCGAGGAAGAAGCCTCAAAGTACATCAAGGAAAACATGAAGAAGCCCGTTGTGGGCTTCGTCGCCGGCAAAACAGCGCCGCCGGGACGACGCATGGGACATGCCGGGGCGATCATCTCGGGCGGCAAAGGTACAGCAGCCGAGAAGATGGCAGCCATGCGCGAGTGCGGCATTCACGTCGTGACCAGTCCTGCGGACATTGGCGATGCGGTGGCCAAACTCATGCGGGAGCGCGTGTCATGATCGAACAGACACTGGCGATAATAAAACCCGACGGGGTATCACGCAATCTGATCGGTGAAATCATTCGTCGCATTGAAGCCGGGGGGCTCCGCATCAAGGCCCTCAAGATGCTACACATATCGAAGAAGCAGGCCGAAGGCTTTTACGCGGTGCACAAGGAGAGGCCGTTCTTTCCAAGCCTGACTTCATTCATGTCGGAAGGTCCCGTCGTCCTGATGATCCTGTCGGGCGAGAATGCAATCAGGACATGGAGAGATCTGATGGGAGCCACCGATCCGGCCAAGGCCGCACCGGGCACGATTCGCAAGGATTTCGGGCTGTCCATCGAGCGAAACACCACGCACGGCTCTGATGCGCCTGAGACGGCGGCCTTCGAGACCGCCTATTTCTTCAGCCAGCTGGAAAACGTCAACTAGTAGTGAGATGCCACGAAAGGGTTACACGAAGAAGACTTCGCTGCAATTGACGATTGATGATTTAGGATTGATGATTGCCTTCAAATCGTCAATCTTCAATCGTCAATCGTCAATCTCAAACCTTATTCCGTTCTGCCCGCGTCCTGAGGTATGTTTGGATTGAGGTTATGGCTCCGCTCGGCCGTCTGCTGATAGTTATTGGCATACTTTTGATTGTTCTGGGGCTGATCCTCACATATTCAAACTTCTTTACTCTTCTGAAGCTGGGCCGGCTGCCGGGGGACATCTCTTACAGGCGGGGCAGCTTCTCTTTTTACTTTTCGCTAACTACCTGCGTCGTGCTGAGCATCATCCTCATGCTCATCATTTGCCTTTTCAAAAAGTGACCCTACTCGAAGGCCTGACTCCAGTTTGGGCGCGTTGACAGGTCTCGGGACAGAATATATAGTTCGAAGCATGAGCCAGATAATTGGAAAAGATCGCAGTACGACAACCATGGAGCAGGCTGTCGTCGATGCACTCCGCACTGTCAAAGATCCGGATTTGCACAAGGACATAGTCTCGCTTAATTTCGTAAAGAATCTCAGAGCAGAGAACGGTAAAGTTTCCTTTACCATCGAACTGACCACACCCGCCTGTCCAGTGAAGAAGGACATGGAGCAATGGGCTCGCGAGGCCGTGCAGAAGATAAGTGGAGTGCGGGAAGTCGAAATTCAAATGACCTCTGCCGTCACTGCGGGTTCGCAGGGAGCCGGAAAACAGGCAATTCCGGGAGTGAAAAACATCATCGCCGTTGGCAGCGGCAAAGGGGGCGTCGGCAAAAGCACGGTCACCGTGAATCTGGCATCGGCGTTGGCCACCACGGGTGCGAGAGTCGGTTTGATGGACGCGGATGTCTACGGCCCGAACGTGCCTCTGATGATGGGCGTCACCGGCCGCCCACACGCCGTCCACAATCGCATCCAGACGCTATCCAATTACGGCGTGAGCGTCATGTCTATGGGTTTCCTCACGGCCGACGACACGCCACTGATCTGGCGCGGGCCCATGTTGCACAGCGTGATTCAGCAGTTCGTTCGCCAGGTGGATTGGGGCAATCTTGACTACTTGCTCATCGATCTGCCGCCCGGAACGGGAGATGTACAGCTTACGCTCACCCAGACTGTTCCCCTCATGGGAGCTGTGGTTGTCAGCACGCCTCAGGATGTCGCGTTGCAGGATGCTCGAAAGGCGATCATGATGTTTCGGCAGGTCCGTGTCGAGGTCCTCGGAATCGTGGAGAACATGTCCTACTTTCAATGCCCGAACTGCAATCACCGTACGGATATTTTCAGCCACGGGGGCGGCTCGGCTACCGCAGCGAAGTACGGCGTCCCGTTTCTCGGCGAGGTTCCGCTCGACATAACGGTTCGTGAGGGCGGGGATGTTGGGAAGCCAATCGTGCTGGCGAATCCGGATGCGCCGGCTGCAAAGGCCTTCGCCCAGATCGCCTTAAACGTGGCGGCCCAGGTAAGTATTGCCAACATCAACAACCTTAATGCAATGATTATCCAGTAGTGGAGATTCTCGTCCTCCATCCAGGCGCGCTGGGAGACATCATTCTTTCCTTGCCCGCACTGTCATTGCTGCGCCGGCACTATCCTCAGGCGCAGCTCACAATCGCAGGCAATCACGATTATCTCAATGCGGCCGCCATTGGCTGTGCCGATCGCACATTATCCCTATCTACAATTCCGCTGCACCGCCTGTACTCGACGGAGCCGCTGTCCGAAGATGACGTCAGGTTCTGGGAAACCTACGATCGTATAGTGTCGTGGACCGGCGCCGGCGGTCCTGCTTTCAAAAGCAAATTGGTGAAGGTCGGTGCCAAGGTGAAGGTCTCCCGATGGAGGCCTGATTCGTCGGAGAAAAGGCATGTAGCTCGGATCTTTGTGGAATCGCTTTACCCCTGGATCCCTCGTGTGGAATCGATACCGCCTCCGAGGATCCACGTCGATCCGGTACGCCTGGATGAAGCTCGGGACTGGCTCACAGAGCGCGAATGGACCTCGGGTGAAAACATCCTCGCCCTGCATCCGGGTGCGGGCTCGGCGGTGAAGAGATGGGGCATCGAGAATTTCCGAAGCCTGGCTCACCGGTACCTGCAGCAACAGATAGGTAAGCTCTTGATCGTTGAGGGACCAGCCGAAGTGGGTTTAGGAAGGGAACTTGTGCGTGATTTGACGCCTTCGTGCGTTTTGCTCTTGGAGTCCGCACCACTGTTTCTGCTTGCGGCTCTGCTTTCCTTTTGCTGCGCTTACGTTGGCAATGACTCAGGCATCTCGCATTTAGCGGCCGGTTTGGGTGTACCGGCTGTGACCATTTTCGGTCCGACGTCCCCCGAGCAATGGGCGCCTCTTGGAGAGCGTGTGACAATTCTGCGCGACTCTTGCCTGAGCAGGATTTCGCCAAATCAAATATGGGACGCATTGCTTGGGTGGGGTCTTTGCTGAATGGGTCTGTAAGTATTATTGTGTGATGTTGGTTGAGAGTTGGCGAGAATTGACGATTTCAGATTGACGATTGACGACCAAAAATCCCAACTCGTGGTTTTCCAATCGTCAATCGTCAATAAGAGTGGGCTGCATCACCAGAAAAGGAAAAGCAGCAACCAAGAACTGGCTACTGCCATCTGCCTACTGCCTGCTCAGTCCATAAGCAGGCCGCCGTTGGCCTCCACGCACTCGCCCACAAGGTACCTGGCATCGTCGGTCGCGAGAAAAGCGATGACCTTCGCCATCTCCTCGCTTGTACCCGTGCGATGCTGCGGAATGGCGGCGATGAATCTGTCCATCATCTCTTTGGTGCTGAAGCGGTCGTGAAAAGGCGTGGCGATTACTCCCGGGTTGATGCAATTGACGCGAATTCCATACTGAATAAGTTCCTTTGCCATCGCCTTTGAAAAGGTGATGAGCGCCCCCTTTGCCGCTGAGTAGGCGACAGCACCCGGCCCACCTCCGTTGCGTCCGGCGATCGACGCCACGTTGATGATGCACCCGCCCCCCTGCTGGATCATGCGAGGCAGGAACGCCCGGGTGACAAGGAATACGCTGTCAAGGTTCAGGGCTAGGACGCGACGCCACAAGTCGTAGTCCATTTCCGCCAGGGTTCTTCTTTCCACCAGGGAACCGGCATTGTTCACGAGCACATCGAGGCGCTCGAAGTCGGTAAGTACATCCCCGGCCATTTGGTTCACCTGTGCGGGGTCCGATACGTCACAGGCATAGACCCGAGCCCGTCCATGTTTCAAGGCCCGAATCCGATCAAAGGTTTCACGGGCTCCCTTTTCATTACTGAAGTAGTGAATCGCCATCTGATAGCCCCGGCTGGCCAATTCCAATGCTGTGGCTTGTCCGATGCCCGAGCTGGCACCGGTCACCAGCGCTACCTTCCCAACTCCGATCTTCTCAGCCATCGCAGATGCTCCCTGCTTATTGAGGATTCCGGATTTCGAATTGCGGATTCGCATTGGCAAATGCCGGCTCTTTCATCCGCAGTCCGCAATTGGTAGAAGTCGATTATAATGGCCGCTCAGCTGTCAACTCAAATGTCACCTCTTGCGGAGGTTCTGATGTTCCGCAGGATTTTGTTTTTAGCAGTACCAGCGTCGTTCTTGTCTTTGAGCCCCGTTCCAGGTCAGGACGCGGGTGCCTTGAGCCCGCGCAACGCCAACTATACCATCGAGGTTCGGCTCGATTCCGCACAAAAGACCCTTGAGGGCAAAGAAATCCTCACCTGGCGGAATCTCATGCAGATGCCCGCACAGGAGCTCTGGTTTCACCTCTATTGGAATGCTTGGAAAAACAACCGGAGCAGCTGGATGCAGGAGGCGCTCCTGTCCAGAAGGGGGGCAAGAATCCCGGAGGAGGGAGACTGGTCCTACTGTGAAGTAAAGTCCGTCAAGGTCTTGCCGGCCGGATTTTCTCTACGGAGTTGGGCATCTCGATAGCGGGGATGTTATTTTTGGCTGTCTGGGCATTTTTCGGCGGAGGTATCCTTTCGCGCTATGCCCGGCCGGAAAAGCCATACACGCGGCCGACATTTTTCGCGGATTCGGGAGAATATTTCCTCAGGTTCGTTCGGCTCGTGATTCTGTCCATTTTGGTCTACCTTGCCCTCTATCAGTGGGTGGCGGCGCCGCTTTTTCGGCTGATCGATCGCTTGACAAGAGACACTCCCGCCGAAATCCCGGAGATGATCTATAGCGGGCTGGTTTTCCTCCTGCTGGCTTTTCTTCTGGTGAACCTCAGCGTAGCCATGGACTATGCGAAGATAGCCATGGCCGTTGAGAATAGACGCAGTTCCATCCTCGCGTTTCTGCGAGGACTGCGTTTCGTTTTTTCAAATAAACTGAAAAGCCTGGGATTGTATCTACTTCTCATTCTGGTGGGAGTAATTCTGTTTGGGATGTATGGATTGCTGGCTCCGGGCCCGAATCAAGCCAACGACTTCACGCTCATTGTCGCGTTTATTGGTGGCCAGGTTTTCCTCATCGCCCGCCTGATCCTCAAACTCTGGTTCCTTGCAAGCCAAACGATGCTTTTCCAGTCTGTGACAAGACCCGAAGCAATCACTGCTATAGGCACTCCGGCCGCCGCAAGTCTCTTCCTGAGCTAATACCACAGAGGCGCAGAGGTCACGGAGAAACCTCTGTGCTCTCCATGTCTCCGTGATTTTCTTTCGCGGAATCTATTCCTAGAATGCGCAGGGGGTTCACGAAACCAACCTTCCGCAGTTCTTCATCGGAGAGAAATCCCAGCGACCTAAGGTAGCTCATGCATTGCGCGAGGTTGCATCCGGATCCGACCAGATGCGGGGAATCAGTGTTTTGAATCCTTCCCGTCGCTGTAAGGCGAACTCGATTCCCGAGCGTCTCGTAGTTTCCCGGCTCAAATCCCGCGATTGGTGCAGAGTCCGAGACTATGAAGATGCGGTCCACTCCCTTGCACCGAAACGCCACGCGCACAAAATCCTCAGACAGGTGATTGCCGTCGGTGATGAGCCCCGCGGCCAGTGAATCGAGTGTGAGTTGATGGATGATGATGTTGTCGTGGCGCGGAAGAAGGTTGGGACAGCCGTTGCCGAGATGAGTGATCAGGGTAGCACCGGCCTCGGCGGCCTGCCCCAGAATCTCACGGCTTGCAAGATGGTGTCCGAGCGCGATGCGGGTTGAGTGGTTTTTCCGGATGTGGCTGATGAGGTGAATCGCACCCTCCAGTTCCGGAGCCAGCGTGAGCAACACAATTTGCCCGGACGACCATTCCTGAAAGCGGTCGAACTCGTCGGTGGAGGGACGCCGCATCTTGTAGGGCGCATGCGCCCCTCGAGCGCCCTCCACTCCGGACAGATAGGGGCCCTCGAGGTGAATTCCCAGCAGCCTTCCCTTGCCGCCGGGCTGCTCCATCGCAGAGGCTAATATTGGCAGGTTGCGTCGGTAAACCTCGGGGTCGCTCGTGATGATGGTGGCACAATAAGCGGCCGTGCCCGCTTCCCGCAAGGTTTCTGTTACCCAGAGTACCTGATCCGGCTCCAGTTTAGGCGACGAAAAATCCACACCCCGGTAGCCGTTGACTTGTAGGTCTACGAATCCTGTATCAGGATAGATGAGTTTTTTATTATCTGACATCATTTCTGTCCCGCTAAGAACTTAGCTCGCTTCGCTCGCAAACTTTAGGGGCAAAGGGGCAAAGGGGTCAAGGGGCAAAGGGAAAGCGAGATCAGGGCTTGGCGCTGATCTTGGCCTTGAGGCTTCGAATGAGCGCATCCAGCATCCTTTCCACTTCGGCATGCAACGGGAACACCGCGTCGGCAGTGTTTTTCTGATGATAACCCAGGCGGCCGGCAAGTAAGAGTTGCGTTACCAACTCGCCGCCAGAGGCGGCGGCGATGCCGAGGAAGCGGATATACTCGGCAGTGCTTCCGCGTTTGTGCCCTTCAGCGATGTTGTTGGGGACAGAGCGCGATGTCTTACGGGTTTCCGCTGTGAGGCCGTACTTTTCGTGGCTCGGATAGTTCTTGGTAAGACGATAAACCTCAAGCGAAAGATCCATGGCTTTTTGCCAGACCAGCAGGTCTTTGAAGGTTCGGATCCTGATTGGAGCAGTAGTCATTTGCACACATCGCTTGCTAAGAGCTGAGGTGCGATAATAGGGGCCATGCTTGGGATCGGCAAGGAAATCCGTTTCCGGCTGGCGGCGCTCCTGTTGCTGCACTGGGAAGTGTTCGTATCCAGCCACCGTGGATGGATCCGTCCAGTGGTGTTCGAGACGGTCCGCAAGATCATCGCGTGCCGGACGCCTGCGCTCGGCTGTCATGTCTACCAGTGCCCGAATGGTCACAAGATCGAAGTGGTTCCTCACTCGTGCAAGTCGCGCTTCTGCCCGAGCTGTGGGAAGCTGGCGACGGATCGCTGGGCCGATGGTGTACTGGACGATCTTCTGGACGTCCCCTACCATCACCTGGTCATGTCACCTCCCTGGCAACTCCGGCCGATCATTGCATTCAACCGGGAGTTGGGGCTGAACCTGCTGGCGCGGGCCGCGACAGGATGCCTGACTCAGTGGGCTCGGGACCAACATGACATGCGCAAGGGCATGGTGGTGGTCATCCACACCTTCGGAGGGGATCTGAAGTGGCATACCCACGTCCATCTTCTGGTGACAGAGGGGGGACTATCCCTGGACGGACAGCGTCGGATATGCCCATACAATCTAGGCTGGCTGATTTCCGAAGCAGGGGTGAAAAAGATGTGGCGGTACCACTGCATCACCGCCCTGCGTGAGGCGCATCGCTCTGGGAAACTGCGCTGGGAAGCGAAGTCTGCCTTCTTGAAGGTATTCCCTTGCTTCAACAAGTTCCTTTCCCACTTATACCAGATGACGTGGTACGTGCACATTGGCGCTGCCTTGCTCGCTCCCAGCGCGACGGTGCGTTACATCGGACGCTACACCAAGCGAGCAGTCCTGGTTGAGTACCGCATCACCCACTATGACGGCCAAGTGGTACGCTTCGCCTTCCGGGACTACGCAGAGGGCGGCAAGACGTCGTATAAGACCATGCCTGTGCTGGCGTTCATAGGTCGGCTGATTCGTCACGTCCCGGACAAGCACTTCCAGATGGTGCGCTACGCCGGTTTATTTGCGCCGCGATGGAAAACCCGCTACCTCGCGGCTGCGCGTGCGGCTCTCGCTCAGGGAAACAAGGCAGCAACGAAGTTGGCGGCAAGAGCCGAACCCAGCAAGGGCTCGCTGCTGCCGTGGCGCCAGAGGCGACTGGCTGAGAAGCACAAGGATCCTCTCGTCTGTCCTGTCTGCTGCCTACTGCCTGCTGGATACTCACGCCCTCATATGTCTGATCAAATGTCAGTGCAGCGTCTGCCGCAGCCTTTGCGCCGAGAGACTTCTTGTTGTCGAATATCTCAATCTTCAATGGCCAGCCTCCTTGGCAAAAAACTTCGGCCGATTTGCGAGGCGCTCCTTTTCCCAAGCACCTCTCCGCAACACATGACGCCACACCTCAACCCCGTCGCCATCCAGCAGAATCTCGAGAAAACTCGCATCCACCCCCGAGCTCTTTCGTCTTTTGAGAGCAGCTCCGGGGTTGATGCAAAGAGCCTGAGGCAGACTATCCGGTCTGAAGGTCCAGCCCGCGTGTATGTGGCCGTGGCAATAAAGATGTGGACCCAGTCTCGAAAGAAAGTTGTGCAGGTACTCCTTGCCCTGGAGCCCGTGCGCAGGATCCGGCTTCACACCATCGGGAATGGCGACAGGGTAATGGCATGCGACGATCAGTCTGGCAAATTTCGTATTCGAGCCTTCCAGCAAACGGCGGGCGCTTTCGATCTGAGACATTGAAATTGTGCCACGCGCGCTGATGATGGTCGGCCGGGAGGCGTCCAGGCCCAGGATAGCTGTTCCGTCTCCGATGTGCTTCAGCCACGGGTAAGTGTCCGATGCCACGTATGCTCCGAAGTATTGTTCAAAAAGCCGCAGGCGGGCCGCGCGCCACGTGTATCGATCGTGATTGCCGGGAATGACCGTAATGGACGAATGGTTGCCGTTTAACGGCGACAATGCCCGCCGCACGGCCTCAAACTCCTCTTCAAGCGACGTAGTGGTCAGATCTCCGGTTATCAGGACGTGGTCCGGCTGCAATTCCAGCACGCGCTCGAGCAACGAGGGCATGTTTTCCATCCGATACTTGCGCGCTCGGTTGAGAATTAGGTTGCCCATCCCGACTATCCGCTTGCCGGCGAGTCGGATCGGGTTCAGCGTAATGTGCCAGAAGTGCAGGTCCGAAATATGAACAATCCTCATAGTCCCTTGTGATTCCTTCGTGATCTTCGTGGCATCGTGTTGTCTTTTAAAGGACAACACGATGACGCAAAGAAAGATATCAGAGTGCCTTGGAATGAGGAAAGAGATGCATACCAAAATACAGGATGATGACGCACAGTAAGGCCCAGGTAAGAACTGCGAGAATCAGAGGCACGTCGCGCGTAAGCATCTCATCGGGATCTTCACCCTTGGTCCTGACGATGATCAGAAGAAGATAGCGCGCGATCCCGAAAGAAACGGGCAGGATCGTCAATAGAAAGGTTTCGTTCGCCTGAACAGTAACGGCATACAGCGAGTAGCAAACGATCGCTGTGGTTGCACTCAGGCCAAGGAGAATGTTCAGGTAGGGGATCGAATAGGCCAGCAGGACCGGACGCTGAGTGCGGCCGTCGGCTCCGTGCAGGCCCGTAATTTCTCCGCGCCGTTTTCCGAAGCCCAGGAAAAGTGCCATGAAGAACATGCAGAGCAGCACCCAGGCGCTTTGAGGAGCGGAGATTGCCTCGATTCCCGACTGGACGCGCAAAACGAACCCAATCGCGATGGTCATAACATCCACGATCACCAGGCGCTTTAGGATCAGTGAGTAGAGAAAACTCGTTACCAGGTAGATTGCCAGCACCCCGCGAAAGCGCAGCCTGAGAGTGCAGGAGAGGGCTGCGGATGCCATCACCAGAATGGTGGCTTCAACGAGGGCACTCCGAACACTCAGCCTGCCTGCAGCAATCGGTCGGCGGCGCTTGATCGGGTGGTCACGATCCTGGTTCCTGTCGTGAATGTCGTTGTAAACATAAATAGCGCTGGACGCAAAGCAGAACGACAAAAAACCCAGTGTGGCCTGGAGGACTGCTGCGGGGTTGTTTAGCCGATCGGCGAAGACGAGCGCAGCAAAACAGACGAGGTTTTTCGACCACTGTCGAGGCCGGGCGGCAGCTGCAATATCGCGTAGCATGGGTTCGATCCTTGCGCAACTTGTCAGAGAGGAAGTCGCAAGTGGGCCCGGCAGCCTGGTGCTCCGACTCGGTTCTCCAGAGCCAGCGACCCGTCATGTGCTTCCGCAATCTGGCGGCACAACACAAGCCCGATTCCGGAGCCTTTTGGTTTCGTGGTGAAAAACGGAACGAACAGATTAGCGGTATTTGAAATCCCAGGGCCCTCGTCATCCACCCAGACCTCGAGGTGCGATAGGGTCTTGCTCCAGCCTACGCGAACTCCTCCTCCCGTCACCAACGCGGCATCGACTCCGTTGCGCACCAGATTTATGAGCATCTGATCCAGTTGGTCCCCATCTGCCAGGATGGAGAGCTCTGGACCCGATACAATACCGACTTCCATTCGGGTCTCAAGCCGCGCGACCCTGCGAATCCAGGTTCCCACGTCGAGAGACTGCTTCTTCGGCGGAGGAAGCTGCGCCAGCCGGGAGTATCCCTCCATGAAGCGGCTCAAAGCCTCGCCGCGGTTTCCAATTACGGCGAGTCCCCTGCGCATGTCGTCCAACCAGTCGGCGGGGCGGGATTCTTTCGCCACCAGGCTGTCCAGGCTGGCTGCGATGGACTTGATGGGCGTGAGAGAGTTGTTAAGCTCGTGTCCGATCACCCGAATGAGACGCTTCCAGGCCTGCCTCTCCTCTTCGCGTAATGCCCTGCTCAGATCGGAGAGCACGAGCAGTTGATGCGGCAGGCCCTCCTGTCGGAAAGTGGAGCGGCGCAGCTCCCAGCGGCCCGCACCGCCAGGGAAAGAAACATCCAGGAGGCGGGACCCCCTTCCTTCAAGACAATCTGCGAGACCCAGCTCCACCGCCGTCCTTCCGATCAGCCGGTCCGCGGACAACGCGAGAAGCCTTTCCCCGGCACGGTTGACCAGCCTGAGGCACTGATGGTTGTCGAAGGCGAAAACAGCAACGTCGATCTCCTCCATCACTTTTGTCAGGAGAGCCGTAGCCTCAACAGCACCTAGCCGCTGCTCCCGTAATGTCGCTCCGAGAGCATTGACCTCCAGCACGACCTCGCCGAGAGTGTCATTGCGTCCTGCTCCGCGCGCCCGGATGGAGAAGTCACCCTCACGCAGTGCTGCTAGCAGGTTGGAGAGGGTTTGAAGCGGAAGGACTACACGCGCTCGCAAAGCCGTGGAAAAGCCAAACCAGAAAATAAGTATGAGCACGGAGAGAGTCCACTGGACCTTGGGTGTAAAGTCCAGCTTCCAGAGCAGGAACATAGAGACAAGGACCGCTGGAAATCCTGCCACCAATGCCATTATCACGATGCGGGACTCGTGACCCAGATTGAAACGACTCCGCCCCCAGGTGGATGGCTCTCGTAGGTTCATTGAGTTATGGAGGAAGAAGGGGACAGACAACTGACCAAGGTCAGAAATGACGAATGACGAATGACGAATGCCGAATGAAGATCGCGATCAAGGTGTTCGTCATTCGGGGCTCGCATCTGCAGTTGCTTATCTGTTCCGTTTTTCATTCGCCGCAAACCCACGTCACAGTCCGAATCTTTGGAGCCGCCTGTAGAGCGCGCTCCGGCTTAATCCCAGCGCCTCTGCGGCGTGACTGACGTTGCCTTCGTATCGAGCCAGGGCTTTCTTGATGAGAAAACACTCCACTTCTTCCAGGCTCATCTCTTCCAGGCGTGGAGACCCTTCGCGGTTGGGACGCAGCCCGAGCTCACTGGCGCGAACCATGCTTCCCTGGGCCATGAGAACCGCTCGTTCAACAGCATGATCGAGTTCGCGAATGTTGCCTGGCCAGGGATAATCGAGCAGGATCTGCATTGCGGCATCCTCGAATGCGGCCAGGTACTTTCGATAACGAATGGCGTGCTGGCGCAGGAAGTGCATGGCCAGAAGCGGAATGTCGCTTCGCCGATCGCGCAGCGGGGGGAGCCGGATCTCGATGGTATTCAGTCGATAGAGGAGATCCTGGCGAAAGCGCCCCGAATTAACCTCTTCGTTCAAGTCGGCGTTCGTGGCGCTCAGGATCCGGACATTAGCTTTGCGTGTCCTGGATGATCCGACACGTTCGAATTCTCCGATCTCAAGAACCCGCAGCAGCTTGTTTTGGAGGTTCAAAGGCACGTTCGCGATTTCGTCGAGGAATAGCGTTCCCCCTTCGGCCATCTCGAATCTGCCCACACGATCCGTCTTGGCATCGGTAAAGGCCCCTTTGACGTGACCGAACAACTCGCTCTCGAATACTCCTTCGGACAGGCCTCCCGCATTGACCGTGACCATCGGCTTGGATGCCCGCAGGGAAATGGAATGCAGCGTCTGTGCCACGACCTCTTTCCCCGTGCCGTGTTCGCCCGTGATCAGAACGTTCGCATCCGAAGGACCCACCCGCGCGATCAAATCCAGAATGGGCTTCATAATCTGGGATCCGGCGATGAGCTTCGGGCGTCCTTCATCCCTCAGGATTTTGTTCTCGGCCTCGAGCCGCTGGCCTTTGCGCAACGCTTGGCCAAGTTCGATCTGGGTCTTGAGGATGCTCAGGAGCCGAGCGTCCTCCCAGGGTTTTTGAACGAAATCCCGGGCGCCCCGCCGCATGGCCTCCACCGCCAGCTCCACGCTACCCCAGGCGGTCATGACCACGATTGGGATGGTGCTGTCGAGCATCTGAATGCGCGACAGGAGATCTAATCCCTCCTGGCCGGATGTGGTATCTCTGGCATAGTTGAGATCCATGAGAACGACATCGAAATCCCGCGCCTCGAGGGCCTGCATGATTGCGGCGGGAGAAGTGGCAAACTCTGTCCGGCAGCCTTCGCTCTTGAGGAGCAGCCTCAGGGCTTCCAGGATACCTGGATTATCATCAGCAATTAAGATTCTGGGATTGGAATCCGGAGTGGTCATGGTCGCTTAGGTCCAAGTCATTTATTGTGCCTTCGCGCTGTGCGAATTTCCGCTTAATAGCCGTGGCGTCCCTCTTTGGATGGCCTCGGATGATATCCTCCTCACCCAGGCTACAGTCAAAAGGTATGCCACTTCGGGCAATCGTTACAAGACAAATGGTCAAGCGATATATCCAGCAGCAGGAGGAGGCATCACAGAAAAAAGACATACTAGGAGGAGTATCTGGCGCTGCTGCGCGAAAGCGGGATTGAGTACGGCGAGCGGTATCTTTGGTAAGCTGCGGACGTTCTGTCGCCCTCCAGGGCTTTCTTCTTTGCCGACATTCTCCGGGGGTTCACTTCGCTCACCCCCGGCTAATCTCTGGCGCCCCTTCGGGGCTTGACCAGTTGCTATAAGGTGGTGGAGGTGGCGGGAATCGAACCCGCGTCCGAAAGCCTTCAGCTTGTAAAGCCTACATGCGTATCCGATTCGTTGGGTTTCGCGGACGCTCCGTTCGAACCGGCAAGACCGTATCGCCGCTAGCCCCGTAGGATTTCGGCGCGGACCCCGGAGCAGTGGCCCTAACCTAGCCTGCTATTGGACGCCTCGACCCGACCACGCAGGCAAGATCGGCGAGACGTGACCGCTTAAGCGGCCAGTGCTAACTGAGTGTCAGCAGTTATGTTTAATTCCACGATTTTTACGAGTCGCGGACAACTCGGCATGCCTCTACAGCCTCTTGACCCCCGTCGAATCCAGTTCACCCCCATTCAATTTACATTATAGTCCACACCGAGAAGAGGAGTCAAATAGTTGGGGAATCCTCACCTCATGCACTCCGGAACAGCGGCCAAGGGCATTCGAGCTAACTTAGGACATTGTGAGAGTCCCTGGGGACGTTTGCGCGGAAGATTTGTGAATACCTGGTGCCGGCCATCAGGCCGGCGCATCCCGGGGAGCCGGATCTTCACGCCCCTGTTCGGTGGCATTTCTCCTCTCGCCAGTCGACGGCGAGAGGATAAAACGCGGGTCTGATGACCCCCATCACAGACAATGGGCACCAAGTTGGGGCATACTGGGGGTGGGGTTAGGAACCAGCGGACCCGGATCAACGGCTCGGAAAAGGAGCACTGAGGGGGAAAGAGAGCAGAGAATCGGCGCACTTATTGGCAACTGACGGCATTTCTCGCGTCATCAGTCGTCAATGGTACCGATCCCACTTTATCCTCTCGTGCTATCCGCTGTCCAATACAGAGTAGTCTGCCCTTTGTCCCCGGTCCCTGATCCCTGGCCCCCGACCGCTGGATTCAATTTTTTGCATCAAGATGGTTGACAAGGATTCCTTCCCCCAAATAGAATGCTCGCCATCTATCCGGTACTGTGATCTCTGGGCTGGCTGGCATTCATACCCTGGCAAGAGCCGGCTCTTGTTCTTTCATAATAGGAGGGAGTGGCTGATGCTCCTCAATAAAAGGTTTTATACCTTTATAATCGCAAGCCACGCCGACGCCAAGCTGTGGCGCCTCTCATTGCCATATCCAGTCCTTCTCGCGATCGCTTTTTTTGCAGTCGTTGGAATCATTTCCGCAGGCGTGGCCTCATACCATTACGGCCGGATGATCCTTAGAGTGGAAGAGTACAACCATCTTCTGTCCGAGAATGACTCCTTTCGCGCCGAGAACCACAACTACCGTATCCAGACTGCGCAACTTGGCGAAAAGATCGACTTCCTGGAAACTCTGGCACATAAGCTGTCGATTGTTTCCGGTATGAACACAGAGAAAAGCGTGGGTGGTGTCGGCGGGTTCTCCCGCGAGAGCTTCAGTCAACCCCTCCCTGCATCTGCAGGTACGCTGCCGTCCATCGATCGCTACAACAAGTCCGTTAGCGCCCTCGAAGATCAATATCGAGGAATGAGCGAATTCCTCTCTAGAAAGATCCTTTTGGCATCCGCCGTCCCCGACCGCATGCCGGTGAGAGGCTACGTGTCTGGAGCGATGGGGCCCAGGGAAGATCCGTTCAATAGGTCCATCATCGAGCACCACGCCGGTTTGGATATTTCGGCGCCCTACGGCAGTCCCGTACATGCTCCCGCCGATGGCGTCGTGATTTTCGCCGGCCAGCGTGAAGGCTACGGAAACATTGTGGTGATCGACCACAAGTTTGGAATAGTGACCCGCTACGGTCACCTTTCCAAGATGAACGTAGATGTCGGCCAGCGCGTCTCGCGATCGGAAGTGATCGGATATGTGGGCACCTCGGGCAGGACCACAGGACCCCATTTGCATTACGAGGTCTGGCACTACAGCATTCACAAGGATCCCAGGCAGTTCTTTTCTCACACTGAAAACGAGTAGCAAAACCCAGCGCCGTCTAACGCAATCAAGATAACCACAGAGACGAAGAGACCACAGAGGCATTCGTGTCTTCAATGCCTCTTGGGCGAGTTCTTCGAGGATTTTTCCGTCGATTGACTCGACTTATCGCATCTGTTAGATTACAAAATTTATATCCGCCCGGAGATCTTCCTTAATGTTCAATGCGATCCTTACCAAGATTATGGGCAGCAAAAACGAGAGGGACATCAAGAGGATGCAGCCTGTCATCCAGCGCATCAACGAGCTGGAAGTCGAGATGTCCGGCCTCTCCGAGGTGCAGCTGGCCGAGCTGACTCCGAAGTTCCGTCAGCGCATTGCCCAGGGCGAGACGCTCGATGATCTGATCCCTGAGGCTTTTGCTGCGGTGCGGGAGGTCTCCAAGCGAGTCCTGTCCATGCGCCATTACGATGTCCAGCTTATTGGCGGAATTGTTCTGCACCAGGGGAAGATCGCCGAGATGAAGACTGGTGAGGGAAAGACCCTCGTAGCCACGCTTCCTGCCTACCTGAATGCGCTGGAAGAGAAGGGCGTTCACATCGTCACCGTGAATGACTACCTGGCCGGCCGTGACGCGGAGTGGATGGGGAAGATCTATCGGACGCTCGGCCTGACGGTAGGCTGCATTCAGCACCCACTAACGGATGCGGAGCGAAAAGTTGCATACGGGGCTGACATCACCTATGGCACCAACAACGAATTCGGGTTCGACTACCTCCGCGACAATATGAAGTACGATCTGGCGGACTGTGTCCAGCGCGGATACCAGTACGCCATCGTGGATGAGGTTGACTCGATCCTGATCGATGAAGCCCGCACGCCCCTCATCATATCGGGACCTGCGGAAGAATCCACCGACAAGTACTATAAGATTGACCGCATTACTCCCAAGCTACGCCGCGATGTGGACTACCAGGTGGATGAGAAAGCCCGCACGGTGAACCTTACTGAAGAGGGGGTGGAAAAGGCCGAAAAGCTGCTAAACGTCGGCAACCTCTTCGAACCTCAGAACATGGACTGGGTGCATCACATCTACCAGGCACTGAAGGCTCACCTCCTGTTCAAGAGGGACGTGGACTACATGGTTAAGGACGCCGAGGTCATCATCGTTGATGAGTTCACCGGCCGCCTTATGCCTGGAAGACGCTACAGCGACGGCCTACACCAAGCCTTGGAAGCCAAGGAAAACGTCAAGATCGAGCGGGAAAACCAAACGCTGGCCACGGTCACCTTCCAGAACTACTTCCGCATGTATTCGAAACTGGCTGGCATGACCGGCACCGCGGAGACCGAGGCGGAAGAGTTCTACAAGATTTACAAGCTCGAGGTCGTGGTCATCCCGCCGAACAGAACCCTCATACGGACTGAATATCCCGACGTCATCTATCGCACCGAGCGCGAGAAGCACAACGCCGCCGTCAACGAGATTAAAGAGCTTTACGAGATGGGAAGGCCGGTGCTGGTCGGAACCATCTCCATCGAGAAGTCGGAGAAGCTCAGCACCCTGCTGAAGCGCCAGAGCATACCCCACGTCGTATTGAACGCCAAGTATCACGCCAAGGAAGCCGAGATCGTTGCCCAGGCGGGCCGCAGGAAAGCGGTCACCATCGCCACCAACATGGCCGGACGAGGCACGGACATCCTCCTCGGCGGCAATCCGGATTTCCTAACCCTCCAGACGATGCGTGAAAAAGGACTAGATCCGCTGACACTTGCCAAGCATGAGCATGACAAGATCAAACAGCACTGGCTCGAAGTGTGCAGGAAGGAGCACGAGGACGTCGTCGATCTGGGCGGCCTGCATATTCTCGGCACGGAGCGGCACGAAGCCCGCCGAATCGACAATCAGCTGCGGGGCCGCGCGGGTCGCCAGGGAGACCCAGGCTCCTCCCGCTTCTACCTCTCGCTCGAAGACGACCTGATGCGAATCTTCGCCAGCGACCGGATCTCGGGGATCATGCAGTCACTGGGCATGGAGGAAGGCGTTCCCATCGAAAGCAAGCTGATCACCCGCCAGATCGAGAGGGCTCAGAAGCAGGTGGAAGGCCGCAACTTCGAAATCCGCAAACACCTGCTTGAGTATGACGACGTCATGAACAAGCAGCGTGAGGCGATCTACGCGATCCGCCGTGACCTGCTGGAGGGCACCGATCAGCGGGAATACCTCCTGGAGCTGGCGAACGACATCCTGCTGGATCTCATCGATCTGTATGCGCCCAAGGACAAACAGCCCGAGGATTGGGATGTCGAGAACCTCCGGATCAGCATCGGCAATCAGTTCGGCCTCGACATCGCCACGCTGGGTATCGATCTGAAGGACATTGATCACGCGGATCTGATCGAGAAGCTCAGCGCTACCGTGCGGCAGATTTACGAGGATAAGGAGAAGCGCGTTGGCTCCGAATACATGCGCTACCAAGAGCGAATGATCATGCTCCAGGTCCTCGACGTGCAGTGGAAGGATCACCTGTGGGCTCTGGATCACCTCAAAGAAGGCATCGGGCTGCGCGGCTACGGGCAGCGGGATCCTCTGATCGAATACAAGAAAGAAAGCTTTGACATGTTCGAGCAGCTCAATTCTCGTAGAGAAGAGGAAACAGTCCGCTACTTATACCTCTTCGAGCCCATAAGTCTGGAGGAACAGGAAGCCCGCGAGAGGGAACGGGAGGAAGCACGGAAAAGGCAATTGAGGGAGCAGAACCTCGTCTATAGTGCCGGTGATTTCTCTCCCGCCGCACCAAAGAAACGCGACGTCGCCAAGGTTGGCAGAAACGATCCCTGCCCGTGCGGCAGTGGCAGGAAGTTTAAAAAGTGTCACGGAAAGTAGGAGTTGACGATTTACGATTTACAATTGACCATTGAAAAGCCCTGTTGTTCAATCAGTCGTTAATCGTCAATCCGTAATCGTCAATCCTCAAACGGGGATTATGCAAATGGTAAGAGACCTGAACTTCAGGGAAGCGCTTACATTCGACGATGTTCTTCTGGAGCCCGCGAAGAGTGATGTCATTCCTTCCGAAGTTGACATTACAACCTGGCTTACCAGAAACATCCCGTTGAATATTCCCCTGCTGAGCGCAGCAATGGATACCGTGACTGATTCCCGGATGGCGATAGCTATTGCCCAACAAGGAGGAATGGGAATCATACACAAGAACATGTCCATTGAGGCTCATGCGGATGAGGTGGACAGGGTAAAGAGGTCCGAAAGCGGGATGATCGTGAATCCCATCACAATGTCGCCCGACCAGAAGATCAGCGAAGCTATGGAAGCGATGAAGAAATACAAGATTTCCGGCCTACCCATCACTCTAAAGGGCAAGCTGGTCGGCATCCTGACCAACAGGGACCTCCGATTCGAGACACGCCTCGATCTGAAAATCTCGGACCTCATGACCAAGGACAACCTGATCACCGTGCCCGTCGGGACAACGCTGGAGAAGGCAAAGAGCATCCTGCATCGCCATCGCGTCGAAAAGCTTCCCGTGGTGGATGACAAGTACCGCCTCAAGGGGCTCATCACCGTGAAAGACATCCAGAAGAAAATCGCCTATCCGAATGCCTGTAAGGACCATCTGGGAAGGCTCAGAGTCGGAGCGGCCGTCGGCGCCACAGGCGATTTCCAGGAAAGAGCTGCTGCGCTCAAGAAGGCGGGAGTGGATATCCTGGTAGTGGACACGGCCCACGGTTATTCTTCTCGAGTAATTGCGGCTGTTAGACAGTTGAAGCGCAAGTTTCCCGAGTTGGAAATCATTGCCGGCAATGTCGCCACCAGCGAGGGGGCACTGGCGCTCATTCGCGCGGGCGCAGACTCAGTAAAAGTTGGGATGGGACCCGGCTCCATCTGCACCACCCGAGTCGTAACAGGCTCCGGGGTACCGCAAATCACGGCAGTACTGAGCTGCTCGAGGGTGGCCCGCCGCTATCGAATACCTGTGATTGCCGACGGAGGAATCAAATATTCGGGCGACATAACCAAGGCCCTTGCAGCGGGAGCTGACTGTGTGATGGTCGGGTCTCTGCTTGCTGGTACGGACGAAAGTCCCGGTGAAACGGTCCTTTACCAGAATCGGAGCTACAAGGTCTATCGCGGTATGGGATCCCTGGAAGCAATGAAGGCGGGTAGCCGCGACCGATACGCTCAGGAAGGGACCTTCTTCGAGGGGAAACTGGTTCCGGAAGGCATCGAAGGCATGGTTCCCTACAAAGGAAGCATCGAGGTTATGATCCCGCAACTCACCGGCGGCCTCCGATCCGGCATGGGTTATTGTGGCTGCCACAACATCCACGAGCTGAAAACTCGTTCGCGTTTCATCCGCATCACGAGCTTTGGGCTGAAGGAGAGTCACGTACACGACGTCCTGGTGACCAAAGAGGCCCCTAATTACCGTACCGAGCTGTGACATTGAGCCATCGGGCCACCGAATTGAGCCATTTGCGATTGAGTTATGGATTCATCGGCGCGTGGCAGTCGTCGAGTAAGGAGGCACATGGGCTATTGCTCGGCCGTGCAAATCAAGTTGGGTTGTTAAATGAATCAATGGTTCGATGGCTCAATCGCAAATCAATCAGTCCCATACACCGGTTTTTCCCACATCTCTTTAGACTTTCTGCCTGGAAACAGCATCTCTAATCCTGTCAGCCTTGACCGAGGAATCACCTGATGATGCAGTCAGAAGAGGCTGTTCTTAGATTTCTCGAAGGCGATGATGAGGCGTTCGACCTGCTCGTCCGGCAATGGGAATCAAAAGTTTACAACCTTGCCTGGCGCTTCCTCGGGAATCGGGAAGACGCGCAAGACGTAGCCCAGGAGACCTTTCTCTCTGTCTTCCGGTCTATCCGGACCCTGCGCGAACCCAGGAGCTTTTCCACCTGGTTGTATCGAATTGTTCTGAACCATTGTCGAGCCCGATGGCGCTCCCAGAGTCCGGAAGTTTCCCTGGACGATCCAGTTCCTGGCAAAGAGGGAAGCGAGAGAGAGCCTTCCTTGGCGCTCGTTGCGGGCAGGCGGGAGCAGGATACGTTGGAGATCATCGACTTGATTCGGAAAGCTCTGAGCGGCCTCAGCGAGGAACACAGGAGCGCGATCATTTTAAAGGAGTATGTCGGCCTCAGTCTAGAAGAAGTCGCAGCCGTTATGGGTTGTCCTCTTTCCACGGCCAAGTCGAGGCTTTATCACGGGCTGCGCGGCGTGCAGCGTAATCTCGGCCGTATGGGGGTCAAAGCCTCCTAATGGTCTGTGAATTGACGATTTACGATTGACGATTGATCAAACCAGGCAGTGGGCAGTCTGCTGTAGGCAGTTGAATTGTCACAGTCTCTTGCCGATTGTTCTGCATTTTGGGGTACCTACTGCCTGCTGCCTTCTGCTTGTCAATCGTCAATCGTAAATTTGGAGAATCGGTTATGCGATGTGACGAGATTCAAGAACGGTTCATAGATCTGATGTACAGTGAGCGCGGCACTCCTCCCGCGAGTCCCGAGCTGCAGGCTCATATCGATTCGTGCCCGGCCTGCCGGAAGCAACTTGAAGAGTTCAAGGGTGTGCAGGGGACGCTGCGTTTGTGGAAAGACGAGCCCCCACTCCATCCGGTCAGCCTGCCTCGCCACGATTATTTCTTCCGTCCCAGAAGGCCTGCGCTCTGGCGCGCGCTGCGCTATGCCGGGATCGCTGCCATGCTGCTGATCGCCTTGCTTGTCCTGGCTAACCCGGAGATCAAGTGGAACAAGGAAGGCTTTTACTTTAAGACGAGCCTCCCATGGGGTGTTTCCAGGTCGGATTACTATACGAAGGCGGAAGCGCGCGACCTCATCAAGCGTGCACTGGACGACAGTGAAACCCAAATGACTGAGACTACTCGCCTGATGATGGACCGGTTGCTTGATACCATCGATCAGGAACGCTGGATGGATTTTCGCCTGGTCCGGCTCCAGGCCGCACAGAACCGGAACAAGAATTGATTTCCGAGTCTGTCGGAGGCGAACTTAATGGGCACCACTATCAGTGGGGCAAAGGTGAACAAAATGGATTGTCGAGTGAGAGTTTTTGCTACAATTTTTATTTTAGGGTCACTGAGCGGATCCGTGGCGGCTGAGACGCCGCGCCCGCCGCAGCAGGGCTCCGAAATCAAGGTGGATTACGCCGCGACCCGACGCGAGATACGGTACTTCGAAGGAATTCTTAATGATGTTATCAGTATGACATTCCGTTCCAGCCCGTTCGCCCTGGTACAGAAGCCCAAGGGAGTCTACCTGCCGGGATATGGTGTAACCCTCAGCTTTCTCATTAACATTCACCGTGCGGTGCTCAATACTCCGTTTGGTGAGGTTCGACAGGGAGCGGATATTACGCCGGAATTGAAGAAGCGGCGCATGGAGGATCTGAAGGAGAAACTGATCAAGGTTTTGCTGGATAACGGTGATAGTCTTCGTCAGCTCAGGAAGGATGAATTGGTTACGATCGTGGCCTTTTTCGAGGACAGAAACTTCCCGGATGAGCCGAACGAGAACAAAACCCTCGTTTTAAGCGTCCAAAAGAAGGATGTGGACGAACTCGCGCACAAGGACGATCGCTGGAAAGAATTCAAACAGAGGATGAGAATCGTTGAGTATTAAAGTCGGTGCACTCAAATCGCGAAAATTGATTGGCCAGGTTTTCCTCGAACGCGGCCTGGTGGATGAGGAAGAGTTGCACACAGCTCTCAACCTGCAAAGCGAATCGAGGGAGAAGATCGGCAAGCTGTTGGTGGACTTGGGATATGTGTCAGAAAAAGACTGCCTTGGCGTCGTATCCGAGCATTTGAACATACCGACCATTTCGGGCCCGGACTATCCTCCGGGGCCGGTGCTCGAAAATGTGCTGACCCACCGGTTCATGAAGCAGTGCAAGTTCGTGCCGGTTTCTCTTGAAAATAACGTCCTTACGCTCGCCATGACCGACCCTCTGGACCATGCAACCCTGAATTCGGTTCAGCAGGCAACGGGGTACCAGGTGAAGGCCGTGCTCGGGGCCGAGAGCGAGATCATGGACGTTATCGAGAAATTCTATGGTTCGGCGGCAAGCACTCTCGGCCGGATCATCGAAGGCATCGATGAAGCCGGCAACATCGAAAACCTCGATGAAATAGAAGATATAGAACAACTGAAGGATCTGGCTTCGGAGGCGCCCGTTATTCGCCTTGTGAACCTCATCATCTCCAAGGCAATCGAAGGCAGGGCAAGCGATATTCACATCGAGCCTTTCGAGAAAGACCTCAAGGTGCGGTACCGGATCGATGGAATCCTCCATGACGTCGAGTCCCCTCCGAAAAAACTAAAAGCCGCCTTGATCAGCCGCGTCAAGATCATGTCGAAACTCAATATCGCCGAGCGCCGGCTGCCTCAGGACGGCAGAATCAAACTGAAGGTCCTCGGAAAAGACATTGACTTGCGTGTCTCCACGCTTCCCACGATGTACGGCGAGAGCGTGGTCATGCGAATCTTGGACAAGAGCAACACGAGTCTGTACGACATCCAGAGCTTGGGCTTTCCCGAAGACTCCCTGAAGGACTTCGAGGCGCTCATACGGCGGCCGCATGGAATCCTACTGGTTACCGGGCCGACCGGTAGCGGAAAAACCACCACACTCTACAGCGCACTCGACACCATCAACCTGCCCGACAAGAAAATCATCACAATCGAGGATCCGGTCGAATATCAAATGGACGGCGTCAATCAGATCCACGTCAACACCCAGATTGGCCTGACCTTCGGGTCGGGTCTGCGCCACATCGTCCGGCAGGATCCGGATGTCATAATGGTGGGAGAAATCCGAGACCTGGAAACGGCGGAAATCGCCATCCGTGCGGCGTTGACCGGGCACCTTGTCTTCTCCACGTTGCACACGAATGACGCCCCGAGCGCCATCACACGCCTCGTGGACATGGGTGCGGAAGACTACCTGATTGCCTCCTCGCTGCTTGGAGTTCTTGCCCAACGACTCGTTCGGGTCATCTGCCCTCACTGCAGGAACGAAGTATTTCCCGTGCCGGAGATGCTGGACGAGATCGGTTTCCGGCGCGGAAACGGACGCCAGCCGGACCGCTTCTTCGAAGGGCAGGGCTGTGAGAAGTGCAGCAACACCGGTTTCATCGGTCGACTTGGAATCTATGAGCTCATGATCATGAACGACGACTTGCGTAAGCTGACGGTCGGGAAGGCGGACTCGAACCAGATTCGCAAAAAGGCTATCGAATGCGGCATGCGTCCCCTGCGTGATGACGGTTGGCTCAAGGTCCGGCAGGGCACCACGACGCTGTCTGAGGTTCTGCGCGTCACCCAGGAGACCTAATCAATGAATGATGAATTACGAATCACGGATGAATTTACGATTGACGATTTACGATTGCGAGTTCAGGAGTTGTTAAATCGTCAATCGTCAATCGTCAATTTGTGGGATTTATATGCAATTCATCATTCTTAACGTCAAAAAATGAACATCCCTTCAACGCAAAGGTCGAGTTTCTAGGTTTATGGCGGCTTATATCTACAAAGCGAGTACGCTGGAAGGAAAAGTGGTCGAAGGCACTATCGAGGCATCCGACAACGGCTCCGTGGCGATCAAGCTCCAGGACATGGGGCTTCTCCCCATCAAAGTCGGGCTTGCCGAGAAGAAGACCACCCTTACGCGTGAGCTGAAGTGGCCATGGAGGAGGAAGCGAATCCGGCGCAAGGACCTGCTGGTCTTCACTCAGGAGCTTCACACGCTCGTGAAGTCGAGTTTTCCTTTGGATCGAAGCCTCACTGTTCTCGGGCAGCTGGCAGAGACACAAGCCCTTTCGGAAGTCATCCTGGACGTTCTGAAAGAAGTAAAAGGAGGGAAGTCCTTCTCGGAGGGATTGAGTAAGTATCCGGAAGTCTTCCCCAAAGTCTATGTAAACATGGTGAAGGCCGGTGAAGTGGGCGGCGCCCTCGAGGAAATCCTGGGCCGCCTGGTGACATTCCTGGAAACGAGTGAAAACCTGCGCTCCTACATCGTGGGAGCGATGATTTATCCCGCATTGCTCTCGGTAGTGGGCCTCACGAGCGTAACCATTCTGACGCTTTTTGTGGTGCCGAGATTTGCGTCGATCTTTCAGGACATGGGGGTCCCGCTGCCTCTTCCGATGGCAGTTCTAAAGGGACTCAGCGATTTCATCTCCGGCTACTGGTGGTTGGTGGCCGTATCGATCATACTGGTGAGTTACTACCTGAAGCGCTCTCATGCGAGTCCCGAGGGGCGGCTGAAGTGGGATCGGTGGCTGCTGCGCATTCCGCTGGTCGGCCCTGTGCTGCGCAAGGTCGAGGTCGCCCGGTTTGCGAGAACCCTGGGTACTCTGCTTCACGGCGGAGTTCCGCTGCTTCAGGCCATGATGATCGTGCGCGAAATCATCGCGAACCAGGGCATAGCGGCGGTGATTGAGCCGATTCGCAACGGCATCAAGAAAGGGGAAGGAATTGCCTTTCCGATGAAGCAGAGCGGGGTCTTTCCTCCACTGGCTATGCACTTGATTGAGGTCGGGGAAGAATCGGGCAAGCTCGACACCATGCTGGTGCAGGTGGCGGAGACTTATGACATAGAAGTTCGGAACGGCATTAAGAACCTGATCGCCTTTTTCGAGCCCGCATTGATTTTAGTGATGGGCATTGTCATCGGCACCATTGTGGTATCGATGCTGCTCGCGATATTCAGCATTAATGACATTCCGCTCTGACGGAGCGGAAAGAGCGCATACTGGGAGTCGATTCATTGTGATGGTATCATTGGGAAACTCCGTCGCGACTCGCGCTCGTGGATATTCTCCGTCAAAAAAGCTGATTCCCGCCATGCGACACGCAAGGGCCGTGAATTGGGAGGCAAATATGTGCGCCGTTTTGGAAGAGCGAAAGTCTGAGAGGGGATTCTCTCTCATAGAACTCATCGTCGTCCTGGTCATCCTTGGCCTGCTGGCTGCGGTAGTAGCCCCCAAAGTCTACGACAAGCTGGCGAAGGGTAAAGAGCAGATCGCGAAGATCCAGATCAAGGAGCTCGAAGGCGCCCTTCAGCTGTTCTCGTTCGACATGGGCCGCTACCCGAGTACGAGCGAAGGTTTGGATGCGCTGGTACACAGCCCGGGCAATCTCGACTCCTGGAAAGGGCCTTATCTCAGCAAACCCGATCTGCCGAAAGACCCATGGGGGAAGCCCTATGTTTACCGCTGTCCCGGACTGCATGGTGACTATGACATGTTTTCTTACGGACCCGATGGGGTTGAGGGTGGAGAGGATGATGTCGCGAGTTGGAAGTAATCCGGCCGATTGCGGATTCGGATTTTGTTTAATCCGCAATCGGCAATCCGCAATCCGCAATTGCGATGGCTTCACTCTGCTGGAACTTGTAATCGTGGTTCTCCTCATCGGATTGACAGTGGCTGTGAGCTTTCCGGCATTGTCCAGAGGTACTGCAGCCTTTCACTTGCGGGCCACCGGCCGGGACGTACTCAACACACTCCGTTATGCCAGAGAAAAAGCGATCACGGAACAAAAGACCATGAAGGTAACGGTCGATCAGGAGACGCAGAAGGTGATCCTGTCCGATGAGGTTGGTGACGGAAGCCGCGTCTACAGCCTGCCGCAGGATGTTAAAGTCCAGCAAGTATGGTTGGCCGGGCAGGAGCTGAAGGAAGGACCTTTAATGATTCGTTTCATGCCGAACGGCAGCTGCGAAAACGCTGCGATCCTGCTCATTTCCGACAAAGGCGGCCTGCTAAAGGTGGTGACGGATCCGATCACCGGAGGCGCGCGCGTTCAGACCCCCCAGGGAGAAAACGTCCCATGAGATCTGCCGGCCGTTCGAGAGAATCGGGCTTTACCCTGCTTGAGGTCCTCATGACACTGGCCATCCTGGCAGTGGGCATTACCCTGACGCTTTCTCTGATTTCGGGGACGCTGGCGAACATTCGGAAGGTGCAGCTGCGAACACGAACCATTCAGCATGCAGAGACGGTTATGGAGCTCGCGCTTCTCGATGATTCTATTCGCCGGCCAACCGCGTTCGGCGGCGATTTTGAGGATGGCACACGGTGGTCTGTCCAGGTAGGCGAGTTTCAGATACCGGACACTCGGCCGCCAAATCCCCAGCGGCGCGAGCTGCCGGTAAAGTTGTTTGCATTTACCGTCGAGGTCATTGGGCCCGATTCCAGAGTGCCGGATTTTCGGCTCCAGACCTTGAAGATCATAAATACACAGGAGCCCAATCGACCCGTTCGGTTGCCGCAATGAGCGCGGAGCCTCAATCAATGATATGTGCCGCATGATGAATCACAGAACAGGTCTTGCATTAACGTCTGAGGCAGGCAGCAGGCAGCAGGCAGCAAGCAGTCTGCCGCCGAGGCGCCGGCTTTCAGCCAGGGCTTTTGCCGAGGACTGCCGGCGGCCGACTGCCAACTCGTCGCGCCAGGAGCATGGATTCACCCTTCTGGAGATAGTCGTTGCCGTCACTTTGGTGGCGATGATGGCGGTGGGCCTGTGGGCCGTACTGCGCATCAGTGTTGTGTCCTGGGCTCGAGGGACGGATTTCATCGATGCCAACCAGCGCAATCGCAGCATTCTGGACATGATCCAAAAGCAGATGGCTTCTATTTACGGGGTGATCGCGCCGGTCGACCTGCAGACAGGCGGGGTAGTTTATCCGATTTTCGCCGGCGCAGAAACCAGCGTTCAGTTCATCAGCCTCAGCTCTCTCCGCTTCCAGGAAAATCCGGGGTTGACGATGGTTTCGTACGACGTGGTTCGCGACCGGGTGGGAGCCTTCGCGCTGGCGGAAAGAGAAGAGCGTTACCTTGGCATGGATCCTGCGAGACAGAGCTTCCTCGACCGCAAGGACGTGCAGGTGACCACGCTCTTTTCAAACCTGATAAGCTTCAAGTTCGAGTATTTTGATCCAGCATACGGCGATCGGCCCGCGCAGTGGGTTACGAACTGGGATGCGCCCGAGACCAGGCGTCTGCCTGCAGCGATTTCGATGACCATGATTTCCAAGGACTCGAGAGGTGGGACGTTCAGCCGTCAAATCGTCGTGCCCGTTATGGCCAAGCCCTACGATCCGCGTCTGAACTTTGTCAGTCCTTTTGAGTCGAGGCCTCAGAGGTTGAATCCCTATGACCCGCGTTTGCCGCGATAGCAAAGGGGTGATTTTAATCGCCCTGCTGTGGATTTTGACGGCGCTCTCCGTAATAGCGCTCAGCTTTTCCAGGGAGGGGTTCGTCGAAGTTGCGGCCGCGCGCAACACGCGGGATCTCGCAGACGCTTACTACATCGCACGTGCGGGATTGATGGCTGCCGTTTACCAGATCATGCAGCGTCAGCTCAATCCCGGCGTGCAGCAGCTCGAACTGCAGAATGCGCCCGATCCGATTGATCTTGGCATAGTCACGGGCGGATTTGGCGACGGAGAGTACCTTGTCGATGTTCAGGATGAGTCCGGAAAGATAAATCTCAATTTCGTGATGGACGAACAGCTGCGGACATTGCTCGATGCAATCGGCATTCCAAAGCACGATGCCGACATCATCGCTGACTCGATCATGGACTGGAAGGATGCGGACTCGGCTCACAGGCTCAACGGAGCGGAAGACGACTATTATCAATCGCTGAATCCTCCATACAAAGCCAAGAACGGAAGGCTGGACACGGTCGAAGAGCTTCTGTTAGTGAGAGGCGTGACACTCGACTACTTTTATGGCCACTCCGAAAAAACTCTCGACGGATCCATCATCTATAAGTATGGTCTGTCACGTTACCTCACTGTTTACTCGATGACGCCGAGCACCAACATCAACTACGCCCCCGTCCAGGTGCTGATGTCTATTCCCGGAATCTCTCCTCAAGTGGCCCAGGCGATCTACGAGCGGCGCAAGGTCAGGCCTTTTGCCAACGTGAACGAAATCACCCAACAACTGCCCGCCACCATCGGCCCGATGTCCATGCCTTTCCTCTCGACGAACCGGACCGGAATCTTTACTCTCACCGCAAGGGCGCACCGCGAGAATTCCAGAGTGCAGCGGGCTGTCCGTGCCGTGGTAAGTCTCGATGCGAGGGAAGTGAATCAGTACAAGATCATCTACTGGAACGAGAACGTACCGAATTTGTGAGACAGGTGTATATGATTTATCTCAGAAGCAGCGTGGGAATTGAAATCCGGCAGGAGGACCTGCTGATTTCCTGCCTGCAGACCAATTTTTCCGCCGCGGTCTTCACGCATTTCAAACGGATCGTGAATCATCGCCAGCGTGACAGGGAGGAAGTGCGGAAGGAGATTGACCAGTTTTTCAAGTCGCACCGGCTCGACAGGAGCAACGTGGTGCTTGGTATTCCGCGCGGGGATATCATTATCAGGCATCTGGATTTGCCCATTGAGGTCGCCGACAACCTGAAACAGGTCGTTCTTTACCAGGTGCAATCTTTCGAACCAACTGAAGAGGAGAAGTTCTACTACGATTATACGCAGCTGAATTCGAGCCGGGGCGCCAAAAGGCTTCTTGTGCTTCTGGTGATGATCAATAAGTCCGTCTTGGATGCTCACCTGGAAGTGTTGAGAGAACTCGGCATCAAGCCCACTTCGGTAACCCCCAACTCGGTGGCGCTTTCCAATCTGTTCCTGCAAGACCACAGAGAACTCCTGCCAAAAACGTTTATCCTTGCGCAACTCACTCCCTCCGGAATCGAGATCATTGCATTGCGGGATGGAGGTCTGGCCTACTCGCGTGAAACCTCCAAGGAAGGCAGCACGAACTGGAAGGATCTCCTTCTTCGGGAAGTTGAGGAGGCCACAGGAAAAGTCCGGATGGGTCCGGACGACACGATCGAGAAACTCATCCTTGCGGGAGATGGTGCCGAGGCCGCCCAGCAGGTGTTGAGCGAGGAGATTCCGGACTGCGAACTGATCGGCAGTGCCGTCCTATTCGAAATGCCTCCCGAGAACAAAGGGCATATCCAGGAAGCGGCCAACTCGCTTGGCCTTGCCTACTCGGGTCTGGTCAGACGCCCGCCGATGAAGCTGAATCTTCTGCCGCAGGAGCTGAGAATTCAGCAGACGCGCTGGGCCTATGTGCCTTCTGTCATTCTGGGCCTTGTGATCATAGTGCTCCTTGCTGGGCTCTGGCTACGGCCGGTTTTCCAGGAGAGGATTCTGGCTCGGAGACTGGATCAGGAAATTCAGTCTTTGAAGCCCAGGTTCGAAAGGGTTCAGACGGTGAGATCCCAGGCAAAGGCGCTTCAGCAGAGAATAGATTTCATTGAAGGGTTGCTCCGCAAGCGCGATATGAACCTGGAGATCCTGCAGGAACTGACGACGCTTCTGCCGCAGGACACGTTTCTCTATCTGTACCAGAACCGCGAAGGCGCCATTCAGTTAAATGGAGCAAGTCCGTCGGCGCCCGATTTGATTCCAAAGCTGGAAGCATCGCCCCTGCTGAGAGATATCGTCCAACGAGGAACGATCTTCCGGGATCCACAGACCGGCAAAGACCGCTTCTTTTTCGATGCAAAGTTGGAGAGATAGCCCATGAAAGTGACCGTACGGGAAAAGAGATTCCTGCTGGTGGGTGGCGCCATTTTGGCCGTAGCGCTGACTGTTTATGCCGTGGTTTCGCTTGTCCCAAGCCGCGAGACCTTGGCCGCCGAAGTCGCGACCAAGAAGAGGACTCTCCTGGCGCAAAGGGAATTGCTCAGCCAAGAAGAGATATACAAGACACGCGTCGAGCAATATCGGAAGAGGCTCGAACAGGCCAGGACGCGTCTTCTGCCGGGTGACAATCCGAACGTAACCGGTGCCGAGCTGCAGAAGGTTTTGAAAGATCTCGGTGACAAGAACGGCGTGGAGATCTCTCGCAAGGACATTCAGCGGGAGCAGAAAGTCCAGGACAACCTAATCAAGGTGTCGGTACACATCGATACGAACTGCAACCCTGACCAGTTGGTGCAGTTTCTCGCCGCCATAGAGAATTACGACAAGTTTCTTTCAGTGGACGAGCTGACGATCAACAGTTACAGGATGCAGAAACGATATGAGATTCGGCCCGGCTTGACCGTTTCCGGCTATATAGCAGCACCGGATGCCAAGCCGGCGGAGAAACCTGCCGCTGCTCAGTAGGGCAGGAGAAAGGAGGGCTTATGACCAAAAACTGGATTGTGGTGAACGTGGTACTGCTCATCATCTCGTGCCTGCTGGGCTGGCAGGTGAAGATGTCGGTGGACCGCTTCAACGCCGAGAACAACCTGGGGAAAATATCGCCGGCCGGGAAGCAGAGGCTCACGCTCGAGGCAGGCATTTCTCCGTCTCAACCGCCTCGTGCATACAACGCCGCGGAATTTGCGCCCATCCCGAGTAAGAATGTCTTTTCGGAAACTCGTGCGCGCGAGGAGACGGAGCAGCAGCAGGTGGCCCAAGTGCCGGAAAGTCCGCCGCTGGCGCAGAAGCCCATTTACGTCGGGGTGACGATCTTTGAAAATCAACGCATGGCTTCCATCATTGATCCAACCAACGCGGGGGGTAGACGCAAAACCCAAACGAGACGTATTGGCGATGTTTATCAGGGATACACGATCACCGACATTACCGAAAGCCAGATGATTCTCGAAAACGGCAACCGGAGGGAGATCCTTCCATTGCACGATGGGGCGAAGCGTTCTGCCCAGGGGGGCAAAACGCCCATCCTTGCCACGCGCATTGTCGCTATCGGCGGTGCTGCGGCCGGCGGCGCTGCGGCCGGCGGCGCTCCAACGCCTCCGGGTGCTGTGTCTCGCCCCGGAGGGCCAGCTTCGGCCGTAATCGGAGGGGCTGCCCAGCGCACGACGGCCAATCCGCCGGCTGGTATCCGACCCGTGCCTCCACAGGTGCAGCAGCAGGGAGCCGCTGGCAATCCGAATGAAAGGGTCGACGCTCAGGGGAGGCGCGTGATTCGAACCCCGTTTGGCGACATCGTCCGAGACAAGTAAACCACAATACACAACTTAGTCAGACAAGAAAAGGAAGTTGCCTGTTCATGTGCACTCAAAGAGCATGGATTCCCAGTTTTATGCTTCTAGCCGTTTTGATCGCAGACGGCGTGACAGCAGCTAAGCCCAGTTATCAGGAACCGGCGCGCCCGCCGCTTTCGGATCAGGAGAAGCGCCAAGCGTTGGAGCGGATGATTGAGAAGATGCAGGGGGCCGAAAGGGCGAAGCAGGCCGCTGCATCCGCGGCACCGGCGCAGGCTCCTCAAGGGGCGCAACAGGCTGCGCCTCAGGCTCCACCTCCGATTCCCAGCGCCGTTCAGCACGCTCCCGCAGCCGGCGGACAGGTGCAGCTGAGCTACGACAATGCAGACCTTTTTGATTTCATAAATCAGATCACGAACGCGCTTGGGATTACCCCGATTGTGATCGATCCCGAGGTGAAAGGTTCCGTCACGATTCAGAGTTCGGCACCCATGTCGAAAGAGGATGTATTCCCGCTCTTCAATCTGATGTTGAAGAACAACAATGCCGCCTTGATCAAGAATGGTGACATCTACCAGATCGTCCCTATCTCTTCCGCTTTGAAGAAGGGGCTGGAAATCGTCGAGCATCTGCCTGCCGTTCCTCCGGCCAAACCCGCGGAGAAGGAGCCGGCGAAAAAGCCCGAGACTATGCCGGCCGCACCAGGAAAGCCGGGAACACCTCCGCCTCCGGCGCCACAAGCAACCCAGTCTGGTCCTGCACAATCGCAACCGGCCGTGCAGCCTGCTCCTGCGCAAGCTCAGCCTGCCGCTGCGTCTGCCGCAGCTACGCCCCGAGCTTCCGAAACAGGATCAAGCAAAGCACCCAGGCTGGCCACCCATGTAATTCGGGTTGAGTTCGTGCCGGTTAAGGATCTGATAGAACCTGTCAAGCTGTTCATGACCGAGGGCGGGGTGATCATGCCTTACGATCGGCTGAATATGCTAATCGTCACAGATTATAGCGACAGCGTGAGCAAGATCCTCGAGATCATTCACATGCTCGACAATAACTATCTCAACCCGGACTTCATCGAGCTCATTAAGATCAAGTATAACGCCCCCGCCGACGTGTTGGAAGATCTGAAGAAAATCTTCGGAAGCGGTTCGAAGGATTCCTCAACAGGCATCAACTTCGTATCACTGGATCGTCTCAGTGCAATACTCGTCATGGCGAACTCCAAGCGCGCATTCGAAGAGGTGAAGCGCTGGGTCAAGGAATTGGACGCCACGACCGGCCGGAGCGTTCAGACTTTCGTTTATACGGTAGAAAACTCGACGGCCTCCAATATAGCAATCATTCTCTCGGCTCTTTATGGAGGAGAGGGCGGGACGGCCGGGGGTGGCACAGCACCCACCACCGGCGCATTCGGTGTGGGTCGCTCCCAATCAGGCACACAGGGAGGATTTGGGGGGGGAGGCGGCACTCTTGGATCCTCGGGCTTTGGAGGCACTGGAAGTATGTTCGGAGGCTCTGCGGGCGGATTTCAGACTGGGGCCGGAGCTTTCCAAAGCGGCGCCGGCTCCGCTGGCGGCTTTCAGGGTGGCATGACTGGCGGCGGAATGTTCGCCGGAGGGCAGCAGCTCGGTCCTCGCCTGAATCAGCAGCCCACGATCTCCTCCCAGGTGCTGCGGGGCGGGGGTTTTTCCGGCTTGCAGGACAATGTCCGCATGGTCGTGGACGACCTCAACAATTCCCTGATCATTCAGGCGAGCGCCGCAGATTACGCTTATCTTGTCGAGACAATCAAAAAGATGGACGTGCTTCCGCGCCAGGTTATCATTGATGCGCGCATCTTTGAGGTGGATCTTACCGATGCCTTCCAATTCGGCATTTCCGCGAATCTACAGGCGGCTTCAGGACAGCATCTGACGACCGCACAATTTGTAAACGGCGGGGCACTCTCCGCGAGTACCTTTGCTTTTATAGGAAACTCCCGTGAGATTCTCCTGGCTTTGAGTACTCTGCGTACGAAAACAAAGGTCAGGATTCTCGAAGCGCCGTCGGTGCTGGCCCTCGACGGTGCTACGGCCCACATCGTTGTTGGTTCAGAGTACCCCTATCCGGGCGCGAGCTACATCAGCGGGGTTGGAGGGACTTCTTCGAGCGTGCAATATCGAGACACGGGTATCTCCCTGATCGTCATGCCCCGCATCTCGGCGTCCGGGCATGTGACTTTGGATGTTGCACAGGAGGTAAGTAGCCCGGGTGCCGCCGTCACTGTTGGTAACGGTTCAACTGCTCAGGCGTTTAACAAAACCAGCGTTCAGACCACGCTCTCCGTAAAGGATGGGGAGACGGTCGCTATAGCCGGGCTGATTCGCAACAGTACCACCGTGGGTCGCAGCGGTGTGCCGATCCTGTCCGATATTCCACTATTGGGCAGTCTCTTCGGCAGCGTCAACCGTTCGGCGAACCGCACCGAGCTGCTCATCCTCATCACGCCCCACGTTATCCGGACTGCGGAGCGCTTCCAGGAAATGACTCAGGAGTTGCAGGATTCTCTCCGCAACGTGCGCAAGGTGGTGGACAATGAAGAAGGCAAGCATAAGGATGACATGGAGGACGCTCGCGAGGATCGGTCCCGCAAGGAAGCGAAGCGCATTAAGAAGAGCGAGCCGGAACAGCCGCCGAAGACTCCGCCGCCTCCGCAGCAGTAATCAACACGGAGACTCAACGCGGCCCAACGGCCGCAACCAAAATCAAGGACACGGATTTTCACAGATCTACACAGATCGGATGATCCTTTTGCTGCCTCGGCTGCGGCGCGAAGCGCTGGTCCGTGTGCAAGCACCAAGAGGCTGGTCTAGCCCTGTGAGTCTGTGTGAATCCGTGTCCGGAGATATTGGTGTCAGAAAAGCAAGAATTCACCCTATTTTGTGCAGAGGAATCCCGTTACATCAGCCTCTGTGTTCTCTGCGTCTCTGCGGTTTTTAATCTGAATTACGGATGCGGAATGGCAAAGCCAAGTACCAGGCGGCCGTCGTTGTAAAGATCCCCAACAATGACGTATATCTTGGTTCCCGCTAAGACATTCAAAACATGCATTAGCTGGTTCTGACGATTGTCAACGTTGAGCGACAGACTGGACCCCAGAACCACTGCGTTCAAGCGTCCGCTCCAGCCCTGGGAGGTGGAAAGCGCGGAGATCAGAGAAGGCTGGTAGTCGAACTTCTTTCCCGAAATCGTTCCGTCGGGCTGGCTGAAATCAATAAGCACCGTGCCGTTGTTGGTGAAATCCAAGCCGAGCAGATCAAGATTTCCTGAGCCGGCCGTGTCGGCTGCCAGAATGTAATCCCGGTATTCGTCAATATTGAAGGATTTGAATCGATAGATCTGGGAATCTTTGAACAAGACTGTGACAATTCCCGAACCAACCGTGGAAAATGCAAGATCCATCTGTCCGTCGCGGTTAAAATCTCCAGCCGCAAGCACTCGTTCAGCATGTCCAATGTCGACGCGCAGGCCCTCGGTGAAGCCGCCGTCTAAACCGCCATAGAAGAAACGCACGAGACCCTGCAGTGGCACATAGTAAGCCACATCGGGATAGCCATCGCCATTAAAGTCCGCAACGGAGATGCTGCCGGAGAAGTCGGCCGTGTCTGCAAACCGCAGCAGAGGCAGGTTCATGACACCGACCTCAGAAGCCTGAAAAATCCCCGGGCTAGGCTGGCTGATCGGCACTGCATTGAGAGAGCCGTCGTCCCCCACGCTCAGCAGGAGGTGGGGACGCGGCCCGGAACTGGAACCTATGGCTACGGGAGTGGGGGTCGCGTTCTCCTTCGAGGCGTGCTGCGTCGTTTGTTCTTTATTGGCTTGCGCTGTCTCCGATTTCACGTCAGCAGGCGTATCGTGCTTCTCGGCGAGAGACTCCATGGCCTTCGAAAACGGGTTCTCTTCGTGCTGACTCATGGCAGCAAGTGCAGAATCACGCTGAGCGTTGCCGAAGAGGTTTGAGTAGAAATTCTTAAACGACCCTCCCACTCCCAATTGAATGGCCCTCAGGGTTTCCAGATCGAAAAAATGAGCGCGCGTGTTCTTTGGGAGTAGTGGGCCGAGCGTCAGCACTCCATCGTTTTTTCCCTTGACGACAAGTACACCGTCGCTGACTCCTTGGGCCAGGGCGGCCAGGAATGGATCTCCCGTTGCCATTATCATTTCACGGCTAACGCTCGTGCGGAACGGATCGTCCGGGTTGTGGATCGCAAACTCCGTTTGGCGTGCGCTCGCGGTGGTTTTGATAAAACCGGCTATCCATGATCCAGGCGCATCGTGATCCTCTTTCGAACTCAGCGTTGCGGTTTCTGGCGAGGAGACTGCGCCGGGCGATTCCGCTGGACCTGTCGCATTCCAGTTATGAGAGAAAATTGCGATCGTGGGTATTGAGATGAGGATAAGAAAGATGAGAGACGCCAGCTGAAACCTGCGGCTGGAGGTGCTTCCAGCAGAACCATCACCCGATCTGTGACTTGCCGCCATTAATCCGAACCCCGCTCTTGCGTGAACCTCAATTCAGCCGGCAATGACCTGTCTCTGGCATACTGAGGCCCAGATTCAGAGTTATTTATAAGATGATTGATGGCCTCATGTAAAGTAATTTTTCAAGAACCTTTAAAAATCTAGCGGCCGCGCCGCGACTCGAGCTCCAGGGCTTTGCGCCAGCTTTCTATGGCTTTGTCGTTGTCGCCGGCTGCCAGATAAAGCCGGGATTTCGTTTTGAGAAGCTTCACTCGGTTGGCGTTTTGCTCGGTAACCTTTAAAGCCTCGTCCAGAAGCATCTGGCTTATGTCAAACCTACGGACCTCAGCCAGCTTGTCCGTGATGATGCTGAGACTCTCGGCTACATTTTCCTCGAACTCGGTGGGGAGGTGCAGTTGGATGATGTGACGCGTAGCGGCTACCGCCAAATCCATTTCACCCTTTTTGATGCAGGCAATAGCCAGGTTGTGGTAGTCGAACGCGTCAGTCACCTTCTGAGCTAATTGCGGATCTACGATCTGTAATTGCAAGGCTAGAGCGGAACTCCTATCCTGCGCAAAACCTGCGAGTGGAACAAAAGCGAGCAGGATTGCGAGGACGCATCCGACGATAGCTTGTCTTTTATGTTTCATCAACTCGGGACTCATTGGGGAGGTTCCCTTTTGCTTATAAAAAGCTCAAGTCCCCCTAAGGTATAGCAAATGGGTTCGATCTGTCATCCTGAATCTGAAATCTCGTGAAAGGGTTTTCAGTCTGAGCGGCTGAGGGGCTGCGAAATGGATTGTCCGCGGATTCCATGCGCTGCCGCTCGGATTCGGAGTATGCAACAAGCGCCCCAAACTGATTCCTTTCAATATACCGGTGATACTCCAACCCTGACAGACTCAGGACAACAGCCAGCAGAGTGCCTAGAGCGAACTTCCAGGCTAACTGCCGGGGTTTAAAGGCTTCGTAAACTCGTTCCCACCATCCCATGGCAGGCTGTGACTCCTCCAGCCGTGCCCGAATGCGTTCCCACTGGAATGGCGGCGCATCGATCTCGAATTCCCGGGAGCGGAACACCGCGTCTACAGACTTGAGGAGCCGGATTTCCTCTCTGCACTCCTGACAGGATTCCACATGCTTTCGCAACTCCTCGTAGCTCTTATCGGCCGTATCGTCACCGTCGATAAGGACGCAGAGGTCGTTTGGATGGTCTCCTGCCGCTCTCATCTCTGTACTTCCAGGTACCTACCCAGTACCTTGCGGGCGTGGCTTCGAGCCCGAAAGATGTCCGTTTTTACCGACAACAGTGAACGCCCCACGATATCCGCAATCTCCGAATAGCTCTTCTCGTGAATCACGGCAAGGACGAAGACTTCACGGAGTTTAGGCGGCAAGGAATTCAGCACTCTTCGGATTGCCTCTCCCAACTCCTCATTAAGGATATTATCTTGCGGTGTTGGTCTTTCGTCCCGCACCTCAAAATCCAGATGCTCCCCCTCCTGCGTGGGCGACAACAACTCATGAGGGGTGGCTTCGCCGCGCCTCCTGCGAAATAGCTGATAGACCTCGTTCCTGGCAATGCGGTACAGCCAGGACTCGAACCGTTCGACGTTCTGGAGCCTTCCCAACTCGTGGAAGGCCTGGAGGAATACGTTCTGCGTGAGGTCTTCGGCGTCCTCTCTACTGTCGAGCATCCTATAGATAAAATTAAGGATTCGGCGACTATATTCCTCGTGGATCTGCCGGAAAGCCTCCAGATCCCCATCGCGGGCTCTTCGGATGATTTCAGCCTGTTCGCTCTTCAATCGGAGTCTCTAAACGCTGGGCTTTCCGTCGCAGAGCCGAGTAGCAAGATGACCTGCAAGGAAAAAAGTTGCAAAAAATTTGATCCCTCGGCTGCCGGATTTTGCAACCTTGCGGGGGCCGGCGGCGTCCTGTATAGTCACCGGTGCCCGATCGGCTGCCGGGGAGTTCAATAAATATCACAAGCGGGGTGCAAGCGCCATGATCCTTAATGTAGAGTACTTCCGTAGGAGAATATGCCGGGTTTTCCTGAGAGGCATGCTTTTTGCGGGCATCTTTGCTCTTGTCTTGTGCAAGGCACATGGACAAGCCGAAGCTGAACAGGCCGAGGAGCGGGTGCGGGCGCGCCTCTCCGGTTTTTGGCAGGCGATGCAGGATGCCGACTATGAAAAAGCGATAACGTTCATACAGTCTGATTCCCGCCGCACTTTCAACAAGCTTCCGAAATCGCGTGTCAACCAGTTTAAGATCTCAAGCCTGAAATTCAACGATGACTACACTGAGTGCGACACAACCACCATGGTAAGCAAGCCTACGCCGCAGGGGGTATTTGAGTGGCCGCTGCAAAACCACTGGTTGCTACAGGACGGTGAGTGGTATCTCAAGATCCCATGGGGTGAGAACGAGAATCCAATGCTCCAAGCCTTCAAGGAACGGCGGGCTGTCACAGAGATGACGAAACCGTCTGAGAGCACCGCTCCGGCACCGCGGCCTGCAAAGACTGGCAACATCGTAGCTATGATGGAGGCGATGAATCGGCTAAGGCCGGATCCGTCAAATCCGCCGATCGTTCATTTCGGTGAGAAGGCAAGATTCCTATTCAGTTTTTCCAATGAGGGGAAGACGCCCGTCCGCATTCTGTCGGCTCACTCCGACTGCCATTGCACGGGTGTGCAAAGCGAATATCCTGAAGTGCCCCCTGGGCAGTCCGGAACCCTGGAGGTGATGTTGGATACTCTCGGCCTTCCGATGGGCATGATCGAGAAGCATGTCACCGTACAGTTCAGCGATCTGTCCTTTCCTGTGGATTTGCCCATTTTGGTCCGGAATGCCCCCAACTACAAAATTGTTCCGTCTTCAGTGGATTTTGGAGACGTCAAGATGGGAAAGCCGGTGGAGAAATCGGTGCGAGTACTCAACGAGAGCGGCCGCGCAGTCAAGATTCTCTCGAGGTTGAAATCGGATCCGAGACTGGAGTTTTTCCTGGACAAGAGCAGTCTTGCTCCAGGCGCCGAGATGACCGTTGTCGTCCGCTACGATCCGGCGTCCCCCGGCGAATTCCTTGACGCGCTGATGCTATATACGGACCTTTCGGCGGAACCCATTCTCAGCATTCCAGTTAGAGGTACGGCGAAACCCTAGCTTAGGTCACATCCCGGGACCCAAAATCACAGCTTGAATGGGTGATAGCTTTGTTGGATGGCCGCCGGTTGCCACGGTCCGCGCGTGGCAAATGGTTGATTCGCCAAGGCTAATGAGGGAGCTTGGTTACGTGATTCTGAGCATAAGCTAAGTCGTTGCCCTGTGTCGATAACGTAAAACCAGGACGAAAATGATTGCCCAGGAATATGATTTTTGTCATTTTTCGCGCAACTTTTTCGCGGTATCTGCATCTCTGGAGATGTTGTTCGTGCCTTTTGGAGCCAGGAGGCGCGTTACGACACAAAAAGCACCCCGAAATTTGTTGACATTTGTCGCGCTCGTTGATACGTTTGGCGCGCCAGTATAGGCTTGGAAAACGTTGTAGCGCATCCTTCGCGGTGAAGGTACATAGGCTGGCTGAGACTCGCACTACAACGAGCCTAGCTTTAAACTCGATTTCAATAGTTGAAGTCCACCAGGCTGGATGGTCTGGTGGACGTTACCGATGTCTCAACTTTATTCTACACGGAGAAAGCGTATGACATTAACAAAGGCTAGCAGAATGCCTGTGCTGGCGGCTGCGTTGTGCCTGCTGCTCATGGGCTTTGCTGGAGCTTCCTACGGTGCTGTGCGGTTTGATGTCGTTCCGTCGCCCACCGAGGTGATCAACACCGGCCTATCTGAAGTGACCGGTTCGTTCAACCTTGTAGTTCGAGGCTCAGGCAACGTCACCGGTACCTCCATGGGAGGGAATGCGCAGATCGGCATCATTTACAACAGCAACGGCACGTTTATGCCGGTCGACAACACGGCGTTGACGGAGACAACTTCCAACACGGGGATCGTGATTTTCTTCACGCGTGCATTCGCCACTGCGAATCCTAGAATTCTCTCTGTATTTAACCAGACTATTAACGGCAAATGCTCTGGCCAGTTAACTATCAACATGTTGCCGAATGCCACTCCGGGTGAGGGCGACTTCATCCGCGTTGAAGGTGTTCGCGGCAGAATCTCAGCCAGTTCTGGTGCCACTCAGGGAACCGACCTGTACGCCTCGCTGCAGTCGATCAACGACCCGGCTGCCAACTCCTTCACGCCGGACGCTGTACGCGTTGCGAAGTCGTTGCCCGGCATGGTTGTCGAGATCAAGTCGGATAACTTGCTCCTGTGCTTCCCGTCATTTGGCAAATATAGCGGGAGCCCCGCCTATGCCATAAAAATCACTGAGGGCTTTGCCCGCGCGTTTGTCGACTTGGCTGCCGGCGTCGCCGGCGGTTCCACTCCCGGGGCCACTATCTACGACCGTGTGGACAGCGGCGCGCTGAGCGCTAACCTGTATATACCTTATATACCAGATCCTCCGCTGACGCCGAAGCAGTCTCTTGCCGCCGGCCCACTCGGTGTTCCGACCAACTCCACTCAGTTCACGGTATATCTGGACAGCATTCCAGCCAGTGTTAAGGAAATAGGCTGGAGTGATTCTACTTCTTCGACTAGTTTTTCGTACCTGAAGCTAGTCAGTTCGACCACAGATGGCGCCGGCAACGCCGCCGCTGTTTACTCTTATGAGACGACAAACCAGACCAACTCGAGCGACATCACAGTGGAAACCTTCACGGTCACGCCCGTGATAACTCTAGTTAAAGCCTCCATCGCTACGGGTACTGTGAACGCGGCGGTGACGCTGTCGCCGAACGGCGGATCCTCTGTTTGCGAGAAACCGAAGAATAAACCGGACCTTGATGTGCAGCCGCGCTTCTCGCTGGTACCCATGTCTGACGGTGTTGTGGCCAACGAGGTACCGGGCGGAGGTGAACCATCGAGGCCGTATGCCGTGATCATTCGCTGCAACTGCTACATGCTGTTCACCTACGTGACGTCAGCTGCCGGCTTCAACACCGGAATCGCTGTCGCCAATACCTCACAGGACACTCAGGTGTTCGGCAAGTTCGGCGCCGCGCCGCAGACTGGAAATATAACCTTCTACTTCTACTCTGCGACACAGGGCTACAGAGGCTACTTCGTGACCGATGACGTACCGTTTGGTCAGAGCTATGTGGGGGCGTTATCGCAAATGCTGGGCAACACCACCATGCCTGACACAACCTTCACCGGCTATGTCATTGCCCAGTCCCAGTTCCAGTTCTGCCATGCGATATCGTACATCGCTGACAATGCCTTCGCGGCTACGGCTCAGGGCTATGCTGCTATGATTATTCCCGACCCGACGATCAAATCTGCGGGAGTCAGGACGGCATCTGACGCAGGCGACGTCCTGTTCAACTGTCCTGCCGGTGAAGGCCTTAACAACTAAGGTCTGATTCACCAAATGGAGATTGGGGTAGTCTCAGAGACGGGGCTACCCCAATTTTTGTCTGGGCACCACAGAAGAATGGGAATATTCCGAGTTTCCGGCTCTTGCGGGCTGAGAGATAGTGCTTTGCCATCCCGGTTGTCCGTTTAAGATTAGAAAAGCAAAGAAGATGTGAAATAATTGGTTTCTTGAAAATGCGACCTGATGTTTTCAACAACTTACGTTACGGTCACAAGATTCGGTTTTTTTGAATTGTTTCACACCTTCTTAGGGCTCGCGCAAGAATTACTTAGCATTTTGTTGCTGGCCCCCAGGCCCGCTGGCGAGGCGCGAGCGACGAGCTATACCCGGGGTGGTATGTGAGGAGCGAGCAACAAAGCCAGCGGGCCTGCGGGCCGCAGCCTGATAGGGCGCGGCGGC
>Ga0315277_10000810_pt1 | contig 48203 bp, 45 predicted proteins | sample YL17G05_15_MG_FD_203695 | JGI IMG/M metagenome (GOLD analysis project Ga0315277, IMG submission 203695) | Sediment microbial communities from Yellowstone Lake, YNP, Wyoming, USA - YL17G05_15 | ecosystem: Environmental > Aquatic > Freshwater > Lake > Sediment | place: USA: Wyoming | collected... | reverse complement strand
GACAGCTTCGGGAGGCTTGCTAAGCGCTTGTATCCTGGCATTGTACAATAGACATTCATAACGCAGCCATTGTAACGTCCTTTCATTTCCTCTCAAAGTGTCACCAATCTATCTGAACTAGATCACGGCTAAAGGATAACGTTAGATATGTGAAACCTCTACCGCTTTACGACATTGGTTTTCACTTGTTCTAGTATCCAGGAGCACCATCTCTCCACCCCTTCACCGGTCTTGCAGGAAAGTTGGAAAACTTCGACTTTAGGGTTCAGCCCTGTGATGGAACGGCGAAATTCAGCAATATTGAAATCGACATGGGGAAGAAGGTCCATCTTGTTTATTATCACCGCATCAGCGTCGACAAATATCAGGGGATATTTAATGGGCTTATCATCCCCTTCAGGCAGACTGGAAATCACCACTCGCCTGTGTTCTCCCAGGGTAAATTCAGCCGGGCAAATAAGATTGCCCACGTTTTCAATCAAGATCAGGCCTATGTCATCCAGAGGCATGTCCTTCAGCGCTGATTCAATCATGGCAGCCATCAATGAGCAACTTTCCGGCATATTTCGGGTATTTATTTGAACTACTGCTTTCGCCTTACTCTGCACTTTTTCAGCATCTACTGTGGAAGCAACGTCACCTTCGATAACAGCTATATTCAACTTACCCTTCAGCCTCGCCAGAGTCTGCAGAATGAGACTCGTCTTGCCAGCACCTGGGGCTGACATAATATTAATAACGAAAATCCTGTGCTTATCCAGCAGCTGCCGATTTCGGTTAGCTATGGTGTCATTAGCCTCCAGAACATTCTGAATAACTTCTATCTTTTTCATTCCACTTCCATGCTTTCGATGTAGAGCTCCCGTCCCTTGAATATTTCTATGCTCCGCCCCCCGCATTCGGAACAAGACCACAGGGTATCTTGGGGCCTGAAAACCGTCGAACAATCCCTGCAGCGCAACTCAGCTGGCACCGATTCAAAGTGGAGTACTGCTCCTTGAGCAACGGTGTCCTTGCTAAGAGAATCGAAATAGAACTGGATACAATCAGGGACAAATCCTGACAGCTCGCCCACTACTAAGTTGATTTTGATGACCTTGTTAGCTTGCGCCTCACCAGCTTTGGTTGAAGCAATATTGACTATGTTTTCGGTGACTCCAAGTTCATGCATTTGGTGCGACAGACAAAGCCGTCATATTGTAGACTAGTTTGTCCTTCAATTTCAATGCGCCGATCCCAACCGGTTTAGCCCAACCAATGTGTTTACGCGTCTGGCATCTATTCTTACAGGCTGACACCTAGCGCTTTTCAATTTGGCTTCTTGGCAGCTTGTTGTTGAACGGGCTACATGTGGCAGCTAGTGCAACCTGGGGCAGAGCATGAACTGCAGGAGGCACTTCCCCCAATCGGGGTAGATGTCCCTTCACTGCTCCTGGAAAAAGAAGAGAAACAGGAAAACATTCGTTTAGCTTTGTGATGACAGCGTGGGCAAGAAACCTTTTCGTTGGCCTGGCTTTGTTGGCGAAGCACTTCAAACTTGAAGCTGCACTCAGGACAACAATACTCGTAGATGGGCATCTTCATTCCCTTCCTTTCTCAAAAGCTCTCAAAAATGCGTCAGGGACTTGAGGAACCTGGGTATCCACCCATGTTTTGAGGCAACTCACGGAACAAAAGTTGTAATGCTCAACTGTCTCGGGTCCCTTCCACAGCGAAACCATGAGCCAGCCGTTGAGCACCTGGCAGGGTCGCTCCTTCACACTACATTCCACTCTTTCACCACAAGAGTGGCAGATGAAATATTCCCGAGGCATCTAAATCTCCAACTTGACTGGCTTTTTCCCTTCTCCCTGAAATGGTACCGCAGGTTAGACAGCCACTACCTCCTTGACTCCAGGCACTTTTTCCTTGAGCACCCGCTCGATGCTACCCTTCAAAGTCATGGTTGCCATGGGGCAGCCGCCGCAGGCACCGATCAACTTCAATTTCACCACCCCATCCTTGACATCTATTAGCTGGACGTCCCCTCCATCAGCTAACAACATCGGCCTGACTTGTTTCAGGGCTGCTTCTACTTTTTCTCTCATTTTTACCTCCTCGCTTTGCTAAATAGTAGAGCTAAAGCAATCAAATGTCAAATTGATTTGAACGTGGGACACTGGTCTGCGTAAACGGAGCTGTCCAGGAAGTTGGTATGACGACAAAGATAATCTATAATACAGTGTTAGGAGTTTGCCTCATGATCTCCGTTGAAGAAGCGCTCGAGAAGGTTTTGAGCTATGTTGAGGTCCTCGAGCCCGAACGGAAGCCTATTCTGGACTGCCAGGGACAGGTTCTGGCTGAGGATGTCTATTCCACCGTAGATATTCCCCCGCTGGACAATTCCGCCATGGACGGTTTTGCCCTGCGGGCCGAAGATACTCGCGGAGCTCGTGAATCATCACCTAGATATTTAGTCGTGGTCGGAGAGGTTGCCGCCGGGTCTATGCCCACGGAAGAAGTCAGTCCGGGGGCGGCTATCCGCATTATGACGGGCGCACCATTGCCACAAGGCGCTGATGCCGTAGTTCAATTTGAGGATACCGATGAAGTCAGCCGCAAATCATCTAAGCAGGATTTGTCGCGCATCGGCATATTGTGCCAGGCGAAGAAGGGATTGAATGTCCGCCGCAGAGGCGAGGACATTGCCAGGGGAAACTTAATTCTTGAAAAAGGAACGGTGCTGCGCCCTCAAGAGATAGGAGTGCTGGCATCCCTGGGGCACTCTACCGCGCTGGTTATCCGTCGGCCAATTGTGGCTATTCTGGCTACGGGGGATGAACTCATCGGTGTTGACCAGCCACTGGCTCCCGGCAAGATTTATGATAGCAATACTTACACCATTGCTGCTGAGGTCTCCCGCTACGGTGGAATTCCCAGAATCCTGGGCATAGGGCGCGATTCGGTTCAGTCTCTAACCGACAAAATAGCCGATGGCATAGACGCAGATATGCTCATTACCTCCGGCGGTGTGTCTAAGGGAGACTACGATATAGTAAAGGACGTCCTGGCCGAGCACGGGGAGGTTGGTTTCTGGACTGTTTGTATGAAGCCTGGCAAACCGCTTGCCTTCGGGGTTATTAAGAAGGTGGTAGGAAGGAAGAAGAGAAAGGTGCCTCATTTGGGACTGCCGGGCAATCCCGTCAGCTCCATGATTACCTTTGAACAATTCGCCCGGCCCGCCATATTGAAGATGATGGGAAAGAAAGTGCTGGCAAAGCCAACTATCCGGGCGATTATCGAGGGTGATATTACCAATACTGACGGCCGTCGCGTCTTCGCCAGAGTGATGGTGACCAGGCGCGGCGGTCAATACCGGGCCTCTCTCACCGGTCCCCAGGGCTCGGGAATTCTGACATCAATGGCAAAGGCTAATGGTTTGGCCGTTATCCTCGAAAGCAGCAAAGGGGTAAAGGCCGGAGACATGGTCGAGGTGCAGATGCTGGATTGGGTGGAGGAGCAAGGCATGGCGAAAGCGTTGCCGATCGTTTCCATCGTGGGCAAATCGGAATCTGGCAAAACAGTGCTTATGGAGCAACTCATTGCCGAGTTCAAGAAAAGAGGATTGAAAGTCGCTGCCTTAAAGCACAGTCACGCCGGAATGGACATAGACCACCGGGGAAAAGATAGCTGGAAGTTTTCTCAAGCAGGCAGCGATGCTGTATGTATTAGCTCACCTGATAAGCTCGCACTTATTAAGAAGTCAGACCATGACCTTAGCATTGAGCAAATCCTGCCCATCATCGGCCCTGAATTCGACCTCATCCTAGCCGAAGGATTCAAGAAAAGCAAAATCCCTAAAATCGAAGTGCATAGAAAAGAACTTGGAGATGACTTGTTGTGTTGCCCCGAGGAGCTTCTGGCCATTGTCACCGATGGGTCGTTGGACACTCTGATGGCTGATAGCTGTAAGCTGCCGGCTTTCAGATGGGGTGACACAGCGGCAATAGCCGATTTCATAGAGAAGAATCTTCTGCTGAACAAGCAGAGCAACATCTCCTAGTGTCAAGATCCCCCTCTTAAGGTAAGAGGGGCAAGGGGAGTTATGAGAAGATGTTTACCGCAGGGATATTGACCATCAGTGACAAGGGCTCAAGAGGAGAGCGTCAGGACAAGAGCGGAGAGGCTATTCGCGAAATCCTTTCCCGTATGGACTTTCGCATTGTAAATTACGATATCATTCCCGATGAGAAGGGACTTATCGTTCAAAAGCTGGTTAGGTGGGCAGATGAGGATGGTTTGGATGTGGTCATTACCACGGGTGGAACAGGACTCACTCCCAGAGATGTGACTCCGGAGGCGACTCTAGCCGTGGTGGATAGAATTGTCCCCGGTTTTGCCGAGGCGATGAGGGCTGAGAGCCTCAAGAAGACTCCACATGCTATGCTCAGTCGAGCAGTGGTGGGCACTCGCGGCAAATGCTTAATTGTCAACCTTCCGGGAAGTCCCAAAGCAGTACGCGAATGCCTTCAAGTGATACTGCTGGCGCTGCCTCATGCTGTGGAAACGCTTAAGGGTCAAGCCGGCGAGTGCGGCACATCCGAAGCTTAAGCCCAGAACATCAGAGAAGGTAACCTCGCCCTTCAACTCGTCGCCATAACCCGCGGGCTTCAACACAAGTCGGCAGGCGCTCTCAATCGGTCACCGCTCGAGGGATGCAGCCTGCCTTCACTAAGGCATCATGGGTTGCCTTGGCACTATTTATCATAAACTCAACTTTCTTGCGCAATTCCTGGCGGCTGATTTTTACCGAGGCAATTCCTTCTTTCTGAGCTTCCATCCCTACATCTACTGCTTCCCGAACAAAAGCTGCTGTCTCCCCCATTGTTGGTACGATGTTGTCTTCATCCATGCCGCGCTCTTCGGCATACTTCGCTAATGACCGGGCAGCGACAACGCACATATCATCGGTGATAGTCCTTGCACCGACATCGAGAACGCCACGAAATATAGCCGGAAAGCCTACGGAATTATTTACCTGGTTGGGGAAATCGGACCTGCCGGTGGCTACGATTTTAGCTCCTGCCTCTTTAGCTTCCCAGGGCCAGATTTCAGGTATAGGATTGGCACAAATGAAACATATAGCATCCTTTGCCATTAATTTGACTTGCTCAGGCAAAATTACTCCCGGCCCTGACTTGGAATAGGAGATAAGTACGTCAGCACCTTTCAATGCCTCGGTTAAGCCTCCAGTCCTTTTCTCGCCATTAGTAGTCTGGCAAAACCGCCACTTATCGGCATATTCCTTCTTCTTTTCCGCTATATCTTTCCGCCCGGGATGAAGGATGCCCGTGCTATCAACCACAATAGTAGCTTCAGCCCTTGCTCCGCAGGCGAAAAGAAGTCGAGCAGAAGCCACATTGGCTGCCCCTGAACCATTGAGGACAACCCTCACGTTGCTCATCTTCTTGCCCACAATCTTCAAAGCATTTACCAACCCGGCCAGCATCACTGTAGCTGTTCCTTGCTGGTCATCATGCCATACAGGAATCTCAGCTTCTGCCCTCAGGCGATCAAGGATATAGAAGCACTTGGGATTGGCAATATCTTCCAGATTAATGCCGGCGAAAGATGGTTGCAGCCACTTAACTGCCTGGATGATTTCGTCAGGGTCTTTAGTATTCAAACAAATGGGCACCGCATCTACGCCACCAAGGTATTTGAACAATAAGCACTTTCCTTCCATCACGGGATAGCCCGCCTTAGGACCAATATCCCCGAGTCCCAGCACCCTGGTGCAGTCCGAAACAACAGCTATGGTGTTCCACGCGTTGGTTAACTCGGCAAATTTCGACGCATCTGCCTTTATCGCCCGGCAGGCCTCAGCAACACCGGGGGTATAGTAGATGGCAAAATCATTAAAATCACGAACCTGGCATTTGGGCACCGTCTGCATCTTACCCCGATAGAATGCATGCAGTTTCATGGCGTCTTCCGCTGGTTTCTTTGCTTTAGCCAAGAGTTCTTCCTTGGTTACTTTTTGCGACATGAATTCCTCCTTTTGATCGACTCCGGTAAGTATATCAGCTACACAAGCCGGGCTTCTCTCTTTCGCTTCTGCGGCAAACGCAGCCTATGCCTTAATCCTCCTCTTTACCCAGTCCCAATCAATCTCACCATCCCCGAAGAAACACCTGAAATTACCCTTCAGCCACTCGTAGTAATCATCCTCGACGTACTGACAGAAGGCCGCAACCAGGGCTTTCTTCTTGATATCCCTCGGGATTTTTATCTTTGCCTCTTTAAGCTTACAATCGAGGAATTCTTCGATAACGTCTCTATCAAGCATCCTTCGTTTCCTTCGGCAAATCTATTTCTTCCAGGAAAGGCTATATACCCAGTTCCTTTTCAAAGTCTAAGTATGCCCTTTTGCGTTTATAAAGCTCCTCTACCTTTTCCAACTCAATGAATTTGATACGCTTATTAATCTCATGGAACGTCCCAGATAGTAAACCCTCGACTTTATTGCGCTCTGTTTGGGGCGCAACGATAAAAATGTGGCTATTCCATAAATCGAAGGCATGCTTTAGTTTTCCCAGAGCGTGATATACATCTCCACCGACTTGGACTTCAAACACATAGGTTGGCACGGAGCGCTCCACCCTCCTCCAGACAACGTCGAGTTTCCCAATATCAAATACATACTCCTCGTCGGCAAGATAACCTTGGAGTCTGCCAATCTCTGCCAGTCTATGTTTAAGCTCATCGTGCGAAGGCGAAGCTTGTTCTGCTTCTAAGAGTTCGCCGGAATACGCAAGACCAGTCTCTTTTGCTGAGATTGGCGCGGGAGTCTCCACGTGGTATTCCTTGGGCAAGGATGTGAACCTCGAAACAAGTTGCCGCCCCATGCCACCTTCCAACGGCTGGAATCCTCCCCGAGGAAACAGTTCCCTCGAAGTTATTCTGAATGTTTGCCACTTGTCAAGGGGAAGGCAACGCTCCACATTAAACTCGAATCGCAATGGCCATATAACCTCTCTTTCTTTAATCTCTTGAGGCCACAAAGGCTGGTCCTGACGAAACTTCGTACGGACAGTGCCATGACCGATTATTCCACTTACAGGGCTTGTGACATAGAAGAGCAACGCATCCCTTTCATTTAGTCTATCCCAAAGATGTCGCTGTGTTTGTTTGAGGCCCCAAATGTTCTTGTGCTCAAAAGCAGTCTTCCAATTATGGGGGGAACCCACGACTAACCAATAACTACTCAACGTTATCTCGTCCTGTGCTAATAGTCGACCTCTACGCCATCCCAGCAGTCAAGGTGACAAGCATATCTTATCTCAGGCTCTGGAACCTCCAAGTCACAATTTTCTGTAGCGACAGTGCTCAGCCCTATAATAACAATGTCCTGTCCGACTTTCATAGGCTCTCCATACTTGTCGCAGGTGGTTACTCCCAATATCATCTCCATCTCTGACCTCCCGCAGCGATATTCATAATTCCTTGCGAGGCTTTCTCTCACTCCCAGACTTCGTCTTCGGCGAGGTCATCTTCCAGCTCCAAGTCGTCAGCCTCGTCCTCCAAATAATTCAGGGGGCCTTCATGGCTAAAGGACTCTCTTCGGCCTAGGAATGGGCGAGAGAAGAGCTTCTTTATCTCAGCGCCGCATTCGGGGCATCTTTTCAGCGGTTCATCATTTATCCCCTGCCTGACCTCGAACCTTCCTTTACACGCCTTGCAATGAGCACCGTTTTTTGATTTATACTCATAAATTGGCATTTCACCCTCCTCCTTTCAATAAAACAGTTCTTCCTTCATAACTTCCCTAGCCCCTCTTATCTTAAGAGGGGAGTTTTTGAACTCCCATTACTTTCCGCAGCAATGCTTATATTTCTTGCCCGAGCCGCACGGGCACGGGTCATTACGCCCAACCCTTTTGCCCACCGGCACTGCTTCCTTGGCGATACCAACGTGGTAAATGCTATGGGCGACGTCATGCTGAATGCCGGCTAGGAGCTGTTCAAAATAGTCATGCCCTTCTCTCTTATACACTACCAGCGGGTCTTGCTGCCCCACAGCCTGCAGACCTATTCCCTGACGCAAGCGGTCCATTTCGGTAAGGTGATTCATCCATGAGCGGTCAATAGCCCAAAGCATTATCTCGCGCTCACGTCGTCGCATGTCATCAACGCCGACCTCTCGCTCCAGGCGCTCGTATAGATCTTCAGCATGATGGACTAAGTAGTTGACACTTTGTTCGAGCGGCTGTCTCGATAACGCATGGGGATTGAACTCGGGTGGTAAGTCGGGGAATATGCCTAGCACAATAGTCCTGCGACCGGGACGTTCGAAAACGTGGTCAGTCAAGTGATTTTGAATTAACGCTGGTATTACGAGATGTTCCACCAACTGTCTGCTTTCACCATCCATTTCGGGATCCCACTGTTTGAATAGCCTTTTCCCATGTTCAACCAACTTATCAACGATCTCTTCAGCGCCTAGACCAGATAAAATTTCGCCGTTGAGCCCGCCTGGTATGGGGAAACAATCGGACATAGTTCTAAGCAAGGCTTGTAGATTTCGGTTGCCACGGTTATGTTCAAAGTGGTCATATACTCGGCTCTTGATTTCACGCTTGATTAACGAGTTGATACTCTCTCCACTCAAGAGCCCTCGGATTTCATCTTGGACCATAGATATTATGTTGGCTTTGAGGTTGGCGCCGGTGAGGATTTTCTTCCTTTCAGCATAAATCACCTTGCGGTGGGTGTTGACGACATCGTCATATTCCACAAGGTGTTTACGAATATCGAAATGGTAGCCTTCGGTCTTGACCTGGGAATTGGTCATAGCCTTAGTGGCGAAGGAATGCTCGATGGGGGTATTTTCATCCATACCCGCCCACTGCATAAGTCCCTGAATACGGTCGCCACCAAAGCGGCGGATAATCTCGTCCTCCATGGAAGCGTAAAAACGAGAGCTGCCCGGGTCTCCCTGCCTTCCTGCCCTTCCCCGAAGCTGATTATCAACACGTCGGGCTTCGTGATGTTCAGTACCTACAATGTGCAGCCCACCCAGCTCGACTACTTTGTTATGTTCCTCTTGCCATTCCGCCGGGTCACGCCCATCAGAATTGCCTCCAAGTATAATATCCACCCCTCGCCCGGCCATATTCGTGGCTACAGTTACCGCTCCAAGACGACCAGCTTGAGCGATTATGCCTGCCTCCTTTTCATGATTCTTGGCATTTAGGACTTGATGGGGTATGCCATTTCTCTTCAGGAGGTCAGACAAAAGCTCTGATTTTTCAATAGAGGTCGTGCCCATAAGGACAGGCCTTTTCTGGTCATTTAATTCCTTGATTTCCCTGGCTACGGCGGCAAACTTAGTTTTCTCGTCTTTGTAAATCTGGTCAGGATATTCAGTGCGGATCAAGGGCTTGTTGGTGGGTATAACCACAACATCTAGCTTATAAATCTTGTAGAATTCTTCGGCTTCCGTAGCTGCGGTACCGGTCATGCCCGCCAGTTTTTGATACATGCGGAAATAGTTCTGGAACGTGATAGTAGCCATGGTAACTGATTCTCGTTGAATCTTTACCCTCTCTTTGGCTTCAATGGCTTGATGCAATCCCTCAGAATATCTCCTGCCGAACATCAATCTGCCCGTGAATTCATCCACGATGATGACCTGTCCGTCCTTAACCACATAGTCCTTGTCCCTCCTGAACAAGGCATGAGCTTTGAGGGCGCTGTCCAGATATTGAGTGAGAGAGTAATTGGAGGGGTCATAAAGGTCAGGCCCTTCGAGCAAACCTTCATGCTTCAGCATCCTCTCCATCTTGGTCACGCCCATGTCAGTAAGGCTGGCGGTATGTGTGCGCTCATCAATGGTATAGTCTTCGTCCTTGCCAAGGCGGGAAACCAACTGAGCGAAGGCGTAGTATTTCTGAGTTGCTTCCTCGGCAGCACCGCTGATAATCAGTGGTGTGCGGGCTTCGTCGATAAGGATGTTGTCCACCTCGTCGACGATGGCATAGCTCAAGGGACGCTGGACGCATTGAGACAAGTCCCTGACCATATTATCCCGGAGGTAATCGAAACCAAACTCGTTATTGGTGCCGTAAGTTATGTCTGCCTCATAAGCCTGGCGGCGGGCTGTCTGGGGTCGGTTAGGAGGGTAGGGAATAGGATGCAGATGTTTCCACTTCGGGTCCCCCGAATCAATATCAGGGTCATAAATATAAGACGGGAATGGGTTATCGGGCGTTTGCATTGCAGTAATAGCTGCAATGCTGACACCCAGGGTGTGGTAAATAGGACCCATCCAGTGACAGTCCCGCCTGGCGAGATAATCGTTAACGGTGACCAGATGGCAGCCTTGTCCGGCCAAGGCATTGAGGTAGAGAGGCAGGGTAGCTACCAGGGTCTTCCCTTCACCAGTTTTCATCTCGGCTATCTTGCCCTGATGAAGGATGATTCCCCCTACTAACTGGACGTCAAAATGCCTTTGCTTTATGGTTATGGTTCGCTTGGCGGCTTCTCTAACAGCGGCAAAAGCCTCGGGCAGAATCTCATCCAGACTCTCGCCGTCCTGCAGCCGTGCCTTAAACTCATCAGTTTTGGCTCGAAGCTCAGCGTCGTTGAGTTTTTCAAAGTCGGGCTCCAACGAGTTTATGTGGTCAACCAGAGGCTGAAGTCGCCTCACTACTCTCTCGTTGGAATCAATCAGACTGCTGAGCCACTTAACCATCGGTCGATAAAATCCTGAATCCCAATTTCTAGGCTCTAAACAGATTTCCTCGAAAAGCAAAATGTAAAAATAAAAACGCAAAATGACAGAGCAAAAATCAAAAATCTTTACATTCTAATTTGTCATTTTGATTTCTAATCTTTGATTTTCACTTTCTACAGTGTTTAGGATTTTGGGTTCCCTAACCCCTCTTCGTCTCCAGCAAGTTATCCCTCAAACATCGCTCCCACTGATAAGCCGGTATGGATGCGATGAATGGCTTCTCCGATAAGCGAGGCTATGGACAGAACGGTAATCTTGTTCAGTTTCTTGTCGTCATTGACAGGTATGGTATCGGTAACCACTACCTCTTTCACCGGACAGGCCGCTATCCTCTGGATAGCGGGACCAGAGAACACGGGGTGAGTGCAGCAGGCATAGACTTTGGTAACGCCACGTTTTAGAAGAGCATCGGCCACCCCGATCAGAGAACCAGCCGTATCAATTTCATCGTCGACTGTCAGGGCATGCATTCCCTCAACGTCGCCGATTACGTTGAGGGTTTCACTGGCATCAACATTGCCTATCCGCCTCTTTTCCATGATAGCCAGGGGCGCTCCAAGCCTGGCAGCGACGTCACGGGCCACCTTGGAAATACCAATATCAGTGGCAACCACTACCAGGTTCTTCAGAGCTTTCTCCTTGAAATACTGCGCCAGCATGGGCCGAGCAGTGAGCTCATCCACAGGTATGGTGAAGAACCCTTGAATTTGAGAGGCATGGAGGTCCACAGTGAGCAACCTATTAGCTCCAGCGGTACTGATCAGGTCGGCAATCAGGCGAGCAGTGATGGGAACTCTGGGCTGGTCTTTTTTGTCAGTGCGGCTATAGCCATAATAGGGAACAACAGCCGTGATGCGCCCCGCTGAAGCTCGCCTGAAGGCATCAAGCATGATAAGTAACTCGACCAGGCTTTTGTTAACCGGAGAGCAAATAGGCTGAACGATAAAGACGTCCCGTTCCCTTACATTCTCAAGGATGCGCACAAAGATATTCTCATTGCTGAACTCGAAGACCTCAGCCTCCCCCAACGGTATGTCCAGGTAGTCACACACAGCCCTCGCTAAGGCAGGGTGGGCAGTGCCGCTAAACACTTTTAATTCGTCCATCATTACCTCTCAGCTATCCAATATCCCATGGAAGATTTCGTTTTTCAGAGATACTTATGGGGACACTAAATTATACCATGAAATCATCGCTGTTTCTTGTCTCGCTGCACCTTCTCGTCACAAGCTTGTACGGTGCCGGATCCAAAGCATCGCAGGTATGAAGAGACATTAGAGAGGACCCTAATGCTCTTCTCCGCTCGATCTTGCTTCCCTCAACCGGAAATAGACAAGAGTTATAGCTATGGCCGTTAACGGGTCAACTATCAAGCCACAGAGATATACTCCTGCTACCGGTATCCGGCTGACAATTGCCGCCATTGTGCCAAAGATCAAGAGAATTGCGAAGAGCTTCCACCACTTCCTTTTCACCAGTCTCCAGCTTGTTTTTAGGCCGAAGTTTCTTTCAAGGACGCTTGCCGGGCCGTAAAGACGTAGCCTTGTCGCGAAATATAGCCCAATTATAACCAGAAAGCCCACTCCCACTTGAAGAACAATGCTTGGAGAGCTCACGTCCTGACTTGGCAAGGAAGTTCCCACAGAGATGTAAGGACTAATGGCTATAGTCAGGCCGACAGTCATCAGGACGTATAGCGCTAGCCCCGTCATGGCTGGGACCAGCAGCTTGGGGACTCTTTCGAGTCCTTTTGATAGGGCTTCTTGTAACCCCATTTTGCCTCCTTTCTCAAGTTCCGTTACTTTGAAGATAGCTGCAGCCGATGCCCACGCCCCGAAAAAAAAGCCGACGACAAAATAAAGGACCAAAAGAAGGATAGAACGCACTGAAGGAGGCTCTGGAGGCCCCAGGACGACGAGAAGCATTAGACCATTGGAAATCATTCTTTCAATGGGAAACAGTGCAGGCAGAATAAAAGGCACTATGAGAGCAGGGTCCTTTTTAAGCAGGCCAAAAGATCTTCCTACCGTGTCAATTATTCTCAACTCGGCCATTATCCAGACCTCAAACCTATCACTCTAGTGCAGTCAACGAACCTTGACGAGAGTCAACAGCACAAACCTAAACGTATTCTATTTGAAGTATTCCCTCGATAATGCACCTGTTCAGTCTTGTCTCTCCTTGCCGCAAGCAACTAGCGCCGTTAGTCGAAGAACAGATGCCTCATGCCAGCCCAGGAATGGGGAATCGTTGGCACATCTCTCGCACTTCCTCACGGACTTGCTTCTGGACTCGCTTATCCCCCGCAGGAGAAAGCACTTTGGCAATGAAGGAAGCAATGCGCTTCATCTCCTCTGCGCCAAAACCTCTCGTGGTCACTGCCGGGGTGCCCACCCTGATACCGCTTGTAATCACTGGAGGCTTGGGGTCAAAAGGAATGGTATTCCTATTTACCGAGATACCCGCGCTCCACAAAGCCTGTTCGGCATCCTTACCGCTTATCCCTTGCGGAGAGAGGTCAACAAGGACAATGTGGTTATCTGTGCCCCCGGAAACGACACGCATCCCATGTCTCTGGAGCTCAGAAGCCAAAACGCGAGCATTCTTAAGCACTGACTTCTGGTAGTCAACGAACTCAGGCTGCATAGCTTCAAAGAAGCACACGGCTTTGGCAGCGATGATATGCATGAAGGGACCACCCTGCATCCCGGGGAAAACTGCAGCATCAATAGCTGAAGCCAGCTCCTCATGACACAAGATGAAGCCACCCCGCGGACCCCGCAAGGTCTTTTGCGTGGTAGAAGTGGTAACGTGAGCATAGGACACAGGGGAGGGATGAAGACCCGCGGCTATGATCCCTGCTATGTGAGCCATATCAACCAATAGCCTGGCTCCCACCTTATCGGCGATGTAGCGAAGCCTCTCAAAATCAATAATACGAGAGTAACTACTCGCCCCAGCTATAATTAGCTTGGGCTTGTGGGCCGAAGCTAACCCCTCGATCTCCTCGTAGTTGAGCATCTCGGTTTTGGGGTCGACTCCGTAAGGGACAATGTGATACCATTTTCCTGAGAAATTGACATCAGAGCCATGAGTGAGATGGCCGCCGTGCCTGAGACTCATCCCCATGACAGTATCTCCGCGTTCCAATAACACTGAATAGGCTGCCATGTTAGCTTGAGAACCGCTATGAGCCTGGACATTGGCATGTTCGGCTTCAAATAGCTTCTGGGCCCTTTCAATAGCCAAATCTTCAATTTGGTCTATGTATTCACAACCGCCATAATAGCGATGCCCGGGGTATCCTTCGGCATATTTATCCGCTAGCACCGAGCTTTGAGCTTCAAGGACTGCCCGGCTAGCGTGGTTTTCAGACGCAATAAGATTTATGCTGCTTGCTTGCCTCGCTGCTTCCAGGCTTAGGATTTGAGCTATTTTGCTATCGCGTTGTGCCAAGGAAAATGCCTTCGCGGTCTTCACATTTGTGTCATAATGGTACTTAATATTTCATTATCGGTCAATAAGAAAACTCCATTTCAATGGGCTCCGAAACCATCGTTGACAGAACGTGTTCATAGTGCTAGATTAATCTGTTTAGCAATCAAAAGCGGAGAGTGCTAAATGGCTTTGAGAGAAAGAAGAGAGACTGTCCTCAGGGTGATCATTGAAGACTATATCACTAGGGCAGCACCAATAGCTTCAAGCGCTATTGTGGAAAAGTATGGCTTGAAGGTAAGCTCGGCTACCATCCGCAACGATACAGCATACTTGGAACGAGAAGGATACGTCGTGCGTCCTCATCGTTCGGCTGGAAGCATCCCTACTGACAAGGCTTACCGCTACTATGTGGAATTGATAGGGGCAGAGATTGAACTCCCCCGTGTTGAACAGTATCTGGTTCCTCAGATATCTCAGGAAGCAAAGGAAGAGTTAGAGCAATGGTTGAGGACGGTGGCGGCGCTTTTAGCGCGTCTTGTTCGCAACCTGGTAGTAATAACCACTCCCAAAGCGGTTCGTTGCCGCTTTAAGCATCTCGATTTGGTGGCTTTGCAGGATTTCATGGCTTTGCTGATCGTGGTTTTGTATGAAGCAGAAGTCAGGCGGCAGGTCTTATCTTTTGATAGAAAGGTTAGCCAAGATGAACTAACGAAGCTAGCTAACAAACTTACTTCCGTGTACGGGGGGATGACCAGCAGCGATATCTTGGCTAAGAGAGAGAAACTATCTTCTGAAGAAAGGCAGATATCTGAATCCCTGGTAGAAATTATGGCTACCCAAGATAAGCTAGCTTACGGTGAGCCTTATCTTGAAGGACTGCGTCTGCTGCTGGGTCAACCAGAGTTCACCAACAGTCCAAGAATACTGGGAATTCTAGAAGTTCTGGAAGGAGAGGATTGGCTTAGAAATATATTTAGCCAAGAATCCAGCAGGGGAGGGGTGAAAGTAGTCATTGGCGATGAAAACCCGGAGCCAGCGCTGCAAGACTTGAGCTTGCTGGCCAGCCAGTATGGGGTACCTGATAAGGCTAGTGGCATTGTGGGAGTGATTGGCCCCAAACGAATGGACTACGCTAAAGTTATTTCTTCGCTCAATTGCTTCTCAACACTATTGAGCGACTCAGTGGCTGAATACATTTAAAGGAGGCCCAATGTTGGCTGAGGGTGACGAAGTAGTTGAAGCAAGAATTGAGCAATCGGAAGACATAGAGACATTACACAAAGCTCTAGCTGAAGAAAAGGAAAGGGCGGAGAGGTATCTAGCCAATTGGCAGAGAAGCCAGGCTAATCTCGAGAACTACATAAAACGCGCTGAGCAGGAGAAAGCAGAGACGGTTGAGTGTGCTAACAGGGTACTTATCTTGGACCTGCTACCTATCGTGGACGATTTTGAAAGAGCATTTGCCTCTCTGCCGGTCGAGCTTGATGAACAGAATTGGACTGACGGCATAAAACTCATCTATAATAAAGTCAAAGCTGTTTTAGAAACGCAGGGGCTGGCTGAAATTAACGCCAAGGGAGAGTACTTTGACCCTTATTGGCACGAAGCGGCGGGCCAGCTAGAGGGGGAAGAGGGGACAGTCGTAGAGGAGATTCGCAAGGGTTATAAACTCAAGGACAGACTGCTTCGTCCCAGTGTGGTGATGGTAGGCGCAGGTAACAAGAACAAGATTCAAGAAGAAAGTTCGGAGGAGACATAATATGGCTAAGGCAGTAGGTATTGACCTAGGAACAACCTTGAGCGAGGTTGCTGTCGTAGAGGGCGGAAAGCCCAAACTTATCCCCAGCTCTGAAGGCTCTAACTTGTATCCTTCGGTAGTGGCGATAAGCAAGAATGGAGAACGATTGGTAGGGCAAGTGGCTAAGCGTCAGGCTGTTGTTAACCCCGAAAACACCGTTTACAGCATCAAGCGCTTCATGGGAAGAAAATGGGGGGAACCACCGGGAAGGGAACTACCCATAGAGGAGGATGCGCGCCGCGTCTCGTACAAGACGACTCGTGGTCCTAATAACGAAGTCAAGGTAGTCATGGGTGGAAAAGAATACAGTCCTGCGGAAATATCGGCAATGATATTACAAAAGCTAAAAGCCGATGCCGAAGTCTATCTTGGCGATAAAGTGACAGAGGCAGTGATTACAGTGCCAGCTTATTTCAATGACAGCCAGCGCCAGGCAACCAAGGATGCCGGGACAATCGCCGGCTTGAACGTTCTTCGCATAATTAATGAACCAACCGCTGCTGCCTTCGCTTATGGCGCAGATAAGAAGAAAGAGGGAATAATTGCAGTATACGACCTTGGTGGAGGCACCTTCGATATCTCTATCCTGGACATAGAGGAGGGTACCTTCCAAGTCAAGTCCACTAGTGGTAATACCCACCTGGGTGGGGATGACTTCGACCAGCGTATTATCGAATGGCTGTGTAATGAGTTCAAGCGGGATCAAGGAATCGACTTAAGGAACGACCGCATGGCAATACAGCGGCTTAGGGAAGGGGCAGAGAGGGCGAAGTGTGAACTCTCCACAGTACAGCAAACTGACATAAACCTTCCTTTTATTACCGCCGATGCCTCGGGACCAAAACATCTTAATATCGCCTTGACCCGCTCCAAGTTAGAACAACTGGTCATGGATTTGGTGGAACAAACTCTCGAGCCCTGTCGCCTGGCAGTTAAAGACTCAGGGTTGACTACAGCCCAGATTCATGAAGTCCTCCTTGTCGGTGGTCAAACTAGGATGCCTTTGGTTCAGGAGAAAGTGAGACAGTTCTTCGGCAAAGAGCCGTCGAAGGGAATCAACCCCGACGAGGTTGTCGCCATGGGGGCTGCCATTCAGGCTGGGGTGCTTAAGGGCGAAGTCGGAGAAATTCTTCTTCTCGATGTCACCCCACTCACTCTAGGGATAGAGACGCTGGGAGGAGTAGCGACGCCACTTATTTCCCGCAACACCACCATCCCTACAGACAAGAGCCAGATTTTCAGCACTGCCAGCGATAATCAGCCAAGCGTGGAAATACACGTTCTTCAAGGGGAACGCCCTATGGCTGCCGATAACCGGACATTGGGACGCTTCATACTCGATGGTATTCTGCCGGCATCACGAGGTATGCCCCAGATCGAGGTGACTTTCGAAGTAAATGCCAATGGCATCCTTAATGTCAGCGCTCGTGATAAGGGCACGGGGAAAGAACAAAAGATTACTATTACCGCCTCAAGCGGTTTGAACAAAGAGGAAGTAGAGAAGATGAGGCGAGAGGCTGAGCAACACGCTGCTGATGATGCTAAACGTAAAGAGGAAGTGGAGATACACAATTCTGCTGATAGCCTCGCCTACACGGCAGAAAAAACTCTCCGTGACTACAAAGACAAGATACCCGCCGACGTAAAGAAGGACATAGATGATAAGATAGCCAGTGTAAAGGCATCTCTTCAAGGGAAGGATGTAACCGCCATTCGTCATGCGATGCAGGAGCTATCGCAGGCTATGCAGAAGGTTGGGGCATCGGTCTACCAGCAACCGGGGCAACCAGGACAGCAGCCGCCTGGCGGAGAGAAGCCTGGCGGGGGAGAAGAAGGCACGGTTGAAGGGGAGTTCCGCGAGGTCTAAGCAATAAATATTGGCGCCTAATTTCTGAAGATTAGGAACGCGAGATCGCATTTCGCCCAGGGAGCGTAATAACGATGTTTGACCTAGAACAATTCGTCACAACCGCCGACAGAATCTGGCAAAAAGCGCGAGAGGAGACGCGGTTGACCCATAACCCCTCTGATGGGGAATTGAGAAAGCTTGTGGGAAAACAGCCGGGGATCAAGAAGACGTTGTATAGGAACTTTGTCGCCCAAAGTGAGCCCACTTCCAGGTCCGCAATGTTCACCAAGAACAGCGTTGACCACCGCTTCGGCGAGGATGAACTGAGGCTATTAGCTCAGTGTGAAAAGGTTTTGGGCACAGAAAGACTGATTTCCGTAGACAGAATTGTGGGCAATGAGAGCAGTAACACCACGGTCAGGTTGATCGTTCCTGAGCGGTTTGCCCATGTTGCCTATGGAGGCAAGAACCTGTTTATGCCCCCAAAGGGAGAAGTCAAGAAACCAACCTATTACATCTCATTCTTCGCTGACGAGGCTTTTGAAACTAACCAGTCAAAACCTCTCCCCGAGAAAGACATCACTATCAGACTGGCCATGCTGGATGATGGAAGGTTTGTCAAGATAATCAGGAATGGTAACTACATAGGTGAATATAAGAAGGGAGTTTTCGCCGCCGAAGATTGGGTAGCTAAGACGAGAAGGGGGGGCATCTTCATACATGCCGGCTGCCGGGAGGATTACCTTCAATCAGCACACGGGGACTATCGGCTCGCCAGGACGCTACTTGTAGCATTAAGTGCCAACGGGAAGACAAGTACAACCTGTAGAATCCTGGCCAGAAAAGGCAAGGAAAAATCCTGGCTCATTCAGGACGATGGTGGAACTCTCATGCCCGATAGTTCTTTTCATGGATTTGAAGCCGGGGGGGTATTCGTAAAAACGGAGGGAGTGAACCCCGGGGAGCAAATCGAAATATATTACGGACTGTTAAAACCAGAGACCGTCTGCGAGAATGTCTACGTGACCGAAGAGGGAGATTTTGATTTCTATAACTTAGATAGAACATCCAACGGCAGGGCAGTGATATTAAGAAGAGATTTCATGCATGCCAGTCGCTATATCGATGTAGATAGGATTGACAATCTGATTCTTATCACCAGGGGGCCCTTGATTCCGGCAATATCAAAGCTAACCCGAGAGCAAGCAGCCGCCTTGATGGTCATTGGACAGGCAATGGAGTCCTCGGCTGGTGACCCAACCCAGGCCGGGAAGATCAGAAGCGAGTTCTTTTACGACCCCTTTGTCGCCGGCGACCTGGCCGAGCATGCTAATATATTTTATGAGATAATAAAAGGCATCCCCCACCTGAATTACTATTTGATCAATACCGGAGGAATAGGAGAAGCAGAATATTACAAAGATATAAGACTGGAATCTACGATGGCAGTACTCGATTCTCTACTAAGGGGAGGTCTAGAGGATTGGGTGGATTCCCCGACGGGCTTCAAGGTGCCTAAGGCGATAAGACATGTGGACGATATTTACTTGCATCCCGAGAAACTTTACTCCCGAACTGAGTTCGGAGAAAAGCAGCGGGAACTTAACGAAATTAGATGCGAATCCGTGAAAAAACTCGGAGACTCTTTGCATCCTGAGGTAAGGAAGGTTTTCAGGTAGCTCGACGTTGCATAAGAGAACTGCGAGTCTCACGTGGTTCGTTTGGAACCGTGGTGTAGGATAACTGTAGATCATCGGGAGGGCAAAAAGTGATGGAGTTCGCTGAACTTTACGGAAGATTGAAGAAAGAGAAAACAGACCTGTTAGAGAAGATAGAACAGTTGAGAGCTCTCGGTCAACCGTCGGCGGAGAGAAAGGAAGGCAGTCCATTCGGCAAGAGGGAGGAAGGAGCCGACGAAGCCTCCGAACTGGAGAAAAGACTAGCCCTGGGACAAAGGCTGGAGGAGTCTCTCAAGGAAGTGGAGCATGCCCTAGAAAAATATGAAGCTGGCACCTATGGATTATGCGATTCCTGTGGAAAACCCATAGAGCATGCTCGCCTTGAAGCTATACCTCAAGCAAGTTTATGTCTCAACTGTAAGGCAAGCCAGGCAAAGGATGCAAAAGGGACAAGATAATGAGTCTCCAGGTAAATTGGAGACCGGCAGAATAACGGATTTCGTGGGTGAAGATAAATCGGAAGTCTCTCCGGACAAGTACAGAGGCAGATTAAGGTTATTTCTGATTGTCGCTGTCCTGGCAGTTATCATTGACCAACTGATTAAGCTATGGATCGACGCCAACCGACCCCAAATTGAATTGCTGCCCGGATTTCTTGATTTACGTTACACTGAGAACAGTGGGGCCATTTTTGGCTTGTTTCACAGCCACACCCAGGTTTTCATCGGCCTCGGCATAGCCGGTGTGATCGTTATCCTCGTATTTCTTCATTATTTCCCTCCAGCTAACACCCTAGGTGTGGTGTCCTTCGCTCTAATCCTAGGCGGCGCTGTGGGCAATCTTATAGACCGAATACGCCTTGGCTATGTAATCGATTTTGTCAGCCTTCATCTGCGAGATCTCTTCCGCTGGCCCGCCTTCAACGTCGCTGACACGGCTTTGACAGTAGGTATACTTGTCCTCATTTATTACTTCTATAAGTCAAGGGTATTCGGGAAAGCATATGAACGCAACGACGAGCTCCAAGATTAAGACAGCGCAATTCAATTCACATGTTTCCGACGTCCGCCTTGACAAGTATTTAACCGAGGTCCTTCCACAATTCTCTCGCGCCTACTCACAGAGATTAATCAGGCAAGGTCACATTCTGATAAATGGGCAAACGGCAAAGGCAAGCCAGAAATTACGCAAGAGCGACAGGATAACAGTTGAGTTTCCTCCTTTACCAGGCCATCCTATGGCTGAACCAATCCCTTTGACTGTAATCTATGAAGATGAAGATATTCTGGTGATAGACAAACCTGCTGGCTTGACAGTGCATCCTGCCCCGGGCCATCCCAGCCATACCTTAGTCAATGCCATCTTAACCCTCTGTCCTGGTCTGACCATGAGCGGCGACGTCACGCGCCCGGGCATAGTTCACAGATTAGACAAAGATACATCGGGACTCATAGTCATTGCCAAAAACGACTTTGCCCGGGAATATTTGGCCGCACAGTTCAAAAGCCGCACTGTAGCCAAAAGATATCTTGTCCTTGTCAAAGGAAGGCTGTCCCCAGAACAGGGGATAGTCGAAGCACCTATCGGGCGAGACCCTCATCGCAGAAAAAGAATGGCGATAGTGGAAGCGGGAAAACAGGCTGTTACACAGTATCAAGTCCGAAAATACCTTGATAGCTACACTTTGGTCGAAGTTAGTCCTTTAACAGGGCGCACACATCAAATCAGAATACACCTGTCAGCTATCGGCTGTCCGGTCGTCGGTGACCCCATCTACGGAATCAAATCGGCTCACCTTGACAGGCAATTCATTCATGCCTACCGCCTCGGCTTTCGCTTGCCATCAACCAAGCAATACCAGGAATTTGCCTCTCCCTTACCTGTGGACCTTGAGCGCGCGCTCGAGCACTTTGCTCGAAACGACTGAAGGTCTCTTCGAATCATTGGTCAGATGAACGGGCGTAGTTTCTTGCGCAGAGAAAACTTGTCTGATATCATTAGCAGACCAACATGGACAAAATAGAGTTGAAGGTTGCTAGCCGAGAGATTCTCGGCAAGAAAGTCAAGCATTTGCGCCGCCAGGGTATTACTCCGGTGCATGTTTTTGGGCACGGCATCGAGTCTCTGGCGTTGCAGTGTGACACCAAGGAGCTTGAGCGAGTGCTAAGTCAAGCTGGGCAGACGAGGCTTGTTAGTCTCAAGCTCGCCAAGGAAAAGAAGCCCAGGACCGTTGTGGTTCGTGAATTTGATAGAGACTGGCGCAGGGGACAATTGGTCCATGTTGACTTCTATCAGGTCAGAATGGAGGAAAAGATAAGGTTAGAGATTCCTGTCGTCTTGATTGGGGAAGCACCAGCTCTGAAGGCTAAAACCAACATGCTCGACCATGCGCTGGGGACTTTGACTGTAGAGTGTTTACCGGCAAAAATCCCCGGTAGCATAGAAGTGGACATCAGCTACCTCGCTGAGTTAGATCAAGCAATACGCGTCAAAGATATCACGCTGGACAAAGATATTACCGTTCTTAACAACCCGGATTTGGTTGTGGCGAAAATCAGTTTGCGACCTGTGGAAAAGGTAGAAGAGAAGGTGGTAGAGGAAGTAGTGGAGGTGGAGGTGGAGGTGGAGGCCGAGGCGAAGGCGGAGGTGGCAGAGGAAGCAGCTGAAGCTCCCAAAGAGGCTGCGCCACGCGAAAAGAAATCAAAACAAACATAATGATCTGACTTGTTTGGCAATTGCTTCTGCACCTATACCAATATACGAGATTTACCCAGTTATCAAGTCCCTGATATAATATCCAGAATTAAGTATTAGCTCTCTCCGAGCTGTCTTGCCTAAAGAAAACCCATGGCAAGCAGACGGTGGGCTGAAAAGCCTCGAAGGCACAGATAGAAATGCCTGTGCCTCCCATGTTTGGAAAGGAGGGAATATGAAGCTCGGTTTTCGGACAGCACCGTTTTGGTAACGGTGCTTTTTTGTTGCCGCTCGTTGCTTCGTTACTACCAATCCGGTGTCTGACGAACTTGAATTGAGGAAGGCTGGAGTAAGGAGCGCAATTAAGGCTTCGGGAATTCCCGTCCTACAAAAATGTACATAATAATCGGAGGAGGTTCGTGATGAAAGGTATCTTACCTAAGATAGCTTCGATTACTTTGGCCCTGACATTGCTCGTAACGGTTCTCGGCTGTGGCCAGCAGACAGAAGTACTGAGGGTAGCAACCACTACCAGCCTCTACGACACTGGCTTGTGGGATGTGTTGGAGGATCTGTTTGAGCCAAAACATGACGCCGACTTGCAGATAACAGCTAAAGGCACCGGTGCTGCTTTGGAATTAGGCAAAAATGGTGACGTGGATGTGGTTACCGTTCATGACCCCGATAAAGAGGCAGCCTTTATAGCCGATGGCTACGCTTCTATAGCACAAAACTTCAGTGCGGATCGAGTCACTTGGGCTTATAACTATTTCATCATCGTGGGTCCAGAGTCTGACCCTGCAGGGATTGGTAACTTGACTGGTAGCCTGGCTCCAGAACAAGCCTTTCAAAAGATTCAGATAGAGGGGAAGGTCGACCCAGATGCCGTCAAGCTCGTCTCTCGAGGGGATGAATCGGGGACTCACGGCAAAGAAAAAACCATCTGGGCATCAGCGGGCTACAATTACACAGCGGATATTGTAGGGAACGGGACGGCAGATGGCTGGTATATCGAGGCTGGGACAGGCATGGGAGCAACGCTGGTTATGGCTGATGAGATGATGGCCTACACCCTGACAGACAAGGGAACCTTCCTTGCTTACCAGGGCGACCTGGATTTGGTCCCCCTAGTGGATACGGGGGATATCCTGCTCAATGTCTACTCAGTTATCATCTGCAAGAACGGTGTCCATTATGATATGGCTAACAATCTGGTGAATTTCCTCAGATCTGAAGCCATTCAGGCTTTAATCGCTGGATTTGGCGTGCCAGAATATGGAGAACCATTGTTCTACCCCTGGGATCCAGATATTTGCGGGTTGCCGTAACTGCGCCGGCAGGATTACCTACACCGAGAAGTGTGAGGCCTGTGCCAGGAAATAGCATATCGGAGCGGATAGGAGCAATTGACTGAAATATGGGACGGCCTTACCAGGGCCATAGAACTCCTCACTTCTTTCGACCCCGAAGTGCTGGAGATAGCCGGCAGGTCCTTGAGGGTCTCAGGGACGGCTTGTCTTTTGGCCTCTCTGATCTGCCTGCCACTCGGGAGTTTGATACACTTTCGTCATTTCCCTGGGAAAAGGGCCTTAATAAATATCATACAGACACTGTTCAGCGTGCCCACAGTTGTTATTGGCTTGTTTCTTCTCGTGCTATTTTCTCGGGCCGGCCCTCTTGGTGGGCTTGGCATACTCTTCACTCCAACTGCCATGGTGATCGGGCAGATGATGCTAATCATTCCTCTGCTGCTTGGTCTGACGATCTCTGCGTTGAGTGGCGTAAGCAAGGAGATTGTAGATACCGCTGCCTCTCTTGGCGCCAGTGGATTTCAGACCACCTGGCTGGTGCTAAGGGAGGCAAGATATGCTGTGCTGGCTGCCGTGATAATGGGTTTCGGCAGAGCCATATCGGAAGTCGGATGTGCTCTGATCGTCGGTGGGAATATCAAGGGAGCTACCAGAATCATCACCACTACAATATCATTAGAGGCAGGCAAAGGGGAACTAGAGTTGGCAATAGCGTTAGGTATAATTCTCTTACTCCTGGCACTTATCATCAACGTCGCCTTGAACAGGTTGCAGCAGAGGTGATGATTTGAAAAGCGTTTCTCCCACCTTGGTAGAAGTTGTCGGCTTGAGCCACAGCTATGGTGAGCGGAAGGTATTGCAGGGCTTAGATTTAAGTATTGGCAAGGGTGAAGTTTTCGCTCTGATTGGCCCGACCGGAGCAGGCAAAACAACGCTTTTGCGTATTATAGACCTGCTGGAAGTTCCTGGCGCGGGGGAAATCTATTTTGACGGCAAATGCATCCCCCACTCAGGGAAAGAAAGATTGGAGATACGTCGTCGGATGTCATTTATACAGCAGAAACCTCAGGTATTTAATTTGAGCGTCTATGATAACGTTGCCTGTGGCTTAAGATGGAGGGGAGAAAAAAAGAATAAGATTGCTGACAAAGTTGACCATATTCTGGAAATGGTTGGGTTAGAAGGCTATAGAAATAGAAACGCCCGGACGCTTTCTGGAGGGGAGGCGCAGAGAGTAGCTTTAGCCAGGTCTCTGGTGCTCGAACCTGAGGTGTTATTACTGGATGAACCGACAGCTAACCTGGACCCTGTTTCCACAGCCAGGATCGAGCAGTCGATTCAATATGTTGCCAGGCAACACAACACAACTATGATAATGGCAACGCATGACATGTCCCAAGGGCAGCAACTTGCTGACAGGATCGGGGTGCTCCTCGACGGCAGGCTTGTCCAAACAGGCAATGCCACCGACATATTCCGTTTGCCCCAAAACGAAGAGGTGGCTCATTTCGTCGGTATGGAGAATATCCTGGAAGGCGCGATAATCGCAAACAATGAAGGTATAGCCACGGTAGATATAGGTGGCAATGCCATTCAGGCAGTTTCCAATTATCCGGTGGGAAATAGAGTTTATGCTTGCATCAGGCCTGAAAATATCACTCTGCTGATAGCTGACAGCTGTCACCAGACGGCAGTCAGGAGTTCAGCGAGGAATTCTTTTCAGGCCAAGGTCACCCGAGTAACCACCCTTGGACCGCTCAGCCGGGTGGAAATAGATTGTGGCTTTCGTCTAGTAGCTCTAGTCACCAAAACATCAGCAGAAGAACTGGATTTACAGGTAGGCAGGGAAGTCTGTGCCACTTTCAAAGCTACCGGGGTGCATATCATGGAAAGGGGAATCAGCCAATGACGGGACTCCTTGATCCTTTCGGACGGAGTATAAATTACCTCCGGATTTCAGTTACCGATCGCTGTAACCTGCGCTGCATCTATTGTATGCCACCTGAAGGTGTCCCTCAAATGTCACATAGTGAGATTCTGTCTTACGAGGAGATCCGAACTGTTGTCCGGGCAGCGGCAGAGCTGGGCATCAACAAGATAAGGCTCACTGGTGGCGAGCCCCTGGTTCGAGCTGAGCTGCCCAAGCTCATTAAGATGCTTTCTCGAATAGAGGGAATCCAAGAGTTGTCTTTGACGACAAATGGGACCCTTCTGAAGAATTATGCTCTAGAACTCAGGCAAGCAGGCTTGTCCAGAATCAATCTTAGCCTGGACACGCTTAAACCCGATAGATTTCGGTACATTACCCGTCTTGGAAGACTGAAAGACGTCCTTGAGGGCATCTCAGCAGCAAAGAAAGCTGGCTTCGATCCGATCAAGATAAACGCGGTGGTCATGCAGGGCATAAACGATGATGAGATACTGGATTTTGCCAGGATGACCTGCGAAGAGGGATGCCATGTCCGATTCATTGAGCTCATGCCCTTCAAGGGTATGGCAGAGTTTGTACCTTCGGTCGAAGTGCGACAACGGATTAGTTTGCTTGGCAAGCTTGAGCCCTGTCCGTCTATAACTGGCAACGGACCGGCTAGATACTATCGCTTAGCTGGAGCCAAGGGCACTATAGGCTTCATCAGTCCCCTCACGGAGCTTCCCTTTTGCTCCCGGTGCAACCGCATTCGACTTACCCCGGATGGCAGACTACGCCCTTGTCTTCTGGGAGAAGATGAGATTGATTTAAAAATGCCGCTACGCAATAATGCCTCGACGGAAGAACTAAGACGCCTGATCTTGAAGGCAGTTGCTTCTAAGCCAGAGCATCATCATTTAGAGGGAGGGAATGGCAGGCCGGTGAAGCGAAAAATGTCGCAGATTGGAGGTTGAGAATGGAGTCAGGTCAAATCCACATGATAGACGTTACCCAGAAAAGAGAAACACAACGCCAGGCAGTAGCCAAAGGCAAGATACAGATGAAGCCCGCAACCCTAGAACTTATCCGTAAAGGGGAACTAGAAAAAGGAGATGTCTTAGCCGTAGCAAAAACGGCTGGAATCATGGCCGCAAAAGAAACTCACCGTCTTATACCTCTATGTCACCCTCTCCAGCTCACCCACATTACAGTTGAATTTTGTCTGCCTGAAAAGGGCAATTATGTTGAGATCACCGCCAGCACTAAGGGGATAGGGAAAACAGGATTTGAAATGGAGGCACTAGTAGCGGTATCTATAAGTGCTCTGACTATTTATGACATGTGCAAGGCAGTGGACAGAAGTATGACCATTGGAGAGATTCATCTGATAAGGAAGAGTGGAGGCAAAAGCGGGCTTTATCTCGCCGGCGAATAAGTATAAAAGGGCAACCTTAGGCAATTCCAGCTTCACTTTTCTTTGCCCGCTGCGTGCATCTGCGGTTTGACCAGTATTTCCTCAAGGGGAAGCCGCGGCCGAGGTGGAGGAATCTCCCCAGCAGCATAGCCTACCGGTATTACGGCCACTGGCAATAACGTATCAACCAGGCCGAACAAGCGGTTTATCTCGGCAGGGTCCTCAAATGCCCCTACCCAGCAGGTGCTTAACCCCAGCGCCATAGCCATCAACACCAGGTGCTCAATAGCAATATAGGTATTCGCCACCACCGGCGTAACCAATTGCTCGCGAGGTGGAACAGGCAAAGAGTACATATAGGCAATAAACTCAGGATCAGCAAAACGACCTGATGCCGTATTCGTCACTCCTGAGTCCACGGATTCCTGTCGTCTCTTCTTCCTGGCTGTGTCGGAGTATCGCTCAAAATCACCGAAGCAGACAATTACTACCGGTGCTTCCTCGATAAATTGCTGTCCCAGGCATATATGGCTGAGTTGCTTCCTGATTTCTCTGTCTCGCACTACCAGGAAGCGCCACGGCTGACGGTTGCTCGCCGATGGTGCCAGCCTGGCTGCTTCAAGCATCTGGTTCACCATATCTTCCGGGACATCATCCGGCGCAAATTTACGGATGCTGCGCCTCATTTTCATTGCTTCCCAAACTGTAAGCATATTTTTATCCTCTATTCCTGGAAACTGCCATACATCAGACTCTTACCTCGCAAAAGTCCTGGAATAATATATCTTATGCTAGGGGTAAATGGTACAAGTCAAAATCTCTTTCCACGCCTGTCGCGGCAATAAGCTGCCAATTTTTACCATTGATTATGTTATGCATCTAATTCCTGCAGCACCATTTTAACCACTTCGGGAATTGCCTGCTCTACCTCGGGTGTGCATTTCTCGCTGAAGCTAGTAATATCCTTGGCTTCTACAGCGAATACAGTGATTTCTTGGGGCATTGCTAAGTTGAGCATCTTGCCTAATTCCAGAGCAGTGGCCAGATTTATTTGATGAGGTGAGGAAAGGTGCTTGGTGAGGGAGAAATCCTCAGTCCTCATTCGATATATCTGCCCTGCCTGCCCTTTCTCGGTTTGGATGGCATCAATGATGATAACCTTATCATAGCCTGCGATCGAATCCAGAAGGCTTAGGCCAGCTGCACTTGTTTCAGCTACAGCTACCTGGGAGTCGTTGAGTTGGTTCGCCACCTCGTGTGCCACCTGAATCCCCACCCCATCATCAGTTATAATAGGATTCCCCATCCCTAAAACCAGGGTTTTCATTTGGACTTACTACAACTGCTGTTAAATGCCCTGGCTTAGCTTCTTGACCTCGTTGCCCTGGGCATCATAGATGGTCACTTCCAGAGGCAATTGGCCCGGCAAAGCGTGGGTAGCACAAGACATACATGGGTCATAGGGACGCCATGCCATTTCAATACGATTAAGCAAGCCCTCAGTTATCTTTACTCCAGGCTTTATGAGGTCCGCAGCTGCTTTTCTAACCGACATAAATAGAGCGGCATGGTTATTGGTAGTGCCCACAATCAAGTTACACTTCTTTATCACGCCTTTTTCGTCCGTTATGTAGTGATGAGTGAGAGTGCCTCTCGGGGCTTCAACAATGCCCACTCCTTCATCGGGTTTTGCCGTCGGTATGTTGCGAATATTCGGGCTGGTTATTTCCGGATCTCGGCTAAGTTCCAGTAATCTTTCAGCAGCGTAAAGGAGTTCAATCAGGCGTGCCCAGTGGGTCGCCAGAGTATAGTTGACTGGTTTGCCCCCGAGAGTAGAGTACATCCTTTCATATTCTGCCTGAGCTAATGGGGTAGCCATACCATCGGCAGCATTCAGCCGGGACAGAGGTGTGGCCCGATAAACTCCACTGTCTTTCCCGTCAACAAAACCCTTCCAGCCAACTTTCTTGAGATAGGGAAACTTGAGATATGTCCAGGGTTCGACTCGTTCAGCTATATGTTCCAGATATTCTCGGGGACCATACTTGCAGAGCTCTTTGCCATCAGGGCCAACCACACGAACTTTGCCATCATAAAAGTTGACTTTGTTGTTTTTATCGACCAAGCCCATATTATAAGACTTTTGGGTAAAGGTATCGCTCAGGATCATGTCCAGGTAAGCTTTATTCTTGAGAACAACATCGTCGAAGACTTTAAGCGTCAACTTGGCAAACTCTACCGATCCTTTGGCTATCTCCTCTATCTTGGCCCTCTCTTCTTCATTTATGGCTCTGCTCACACCGCCAGGCAATCCAAAACAGGGGTGTATGGGACGGCCACCAACTGTTTGAATAATCCAGTGATTCTGTTTACGGGTATTGATTACAGCACCGCCTAGCTCCAATCCTACCTTGCCGATTACTCCCAGAATATTGCGCTCTGCAGGTGAAGCGTCCGGGCCCATAACGAAATCAGGTCCCGCGAGAATGTAAAAGTGGGTGGTATGGTCAGTTACGTAGAACGAGCTATAAAGGAGCTCACGCAGCTTTTTGGCAGTGCTGGTCGGTTCGACATGAAACAGGTCATCTAAGGCTTTGGTCCCTGCCATGTGGTGGGCTTCAGGGCAAACACCACAGATACGCTGAGTTATCTGAGGCATATCCTCAGCTATACGTCCCTCAGAGAATTTCTCGAATCCCCTGAGCTCGGGAATCTGGAGATAGGTATTGGCTACACTGCCGTCTTCGTTAAGGAAGATGGTAATCTTGCCATGGCCTTCAAGGCGGGTAATGGGGTCAATCGTTATTCTCTTCATTTTACTATTGCCCTCCTAAGCAGTGAATCTGGCAGACTGTAACGGTAAAAAGTGCCTGCCGGGTCAGGAATATCATCAATTATCTTCTGAATCTCCTCGGGATCGTTGGAGTCAATAATAGATGAGAGAGCGCTCAAGAAATGAGCCCCCTGGTCAATTACTCCTTCCACCGGTCCATAACAGCCAGTGCAGCGCATGTTGGCCTGAGGGCAGAGGGCACCACAGCCACCCCGAGTGGCCACGCCATAGCACAAAAATCCCTGTTCCAGTAGACACCTTTCCGGCTCAGGGATTTTCTCGTAAGCTCGATAGAACTTCTTGATCTTCTTTTCCTCTTTCTTAAGGGGACACTCATCGCAAACAGCCTTTACCGCGTGACTTATGACAGTGCCTTTCGGCGGTAGCTTGCCTGAGATCAAAGCTTCGAGGGCAAGCCAGGTAGTCCTTTCCTCGGGGGGACAACCGGGAACGATGTAGTCAACGTCTACCGTCTGGCCTAGAGTCTTAACCGTATCATAAAGTTCAGGAAGCTCAAGCTCACCTTCAGGCACCTTGAATTTTGTCTGAGGGAGAATTTTCTTGGGATTATCGGTAGACGGTGTTTCAATGTAGGCACGATCCATCGTCATCTGACGGTTATAGAAATTGGACAGCCCGGGAATACAGCCTTCGTAAGCACAGGAGCCATAGGCTATCATTATCTTCGACTTGGCTCGTAGAAGTTTGGCCATGTGCTCGTTCTCTTCATTCCGAATAGCTCCGTTGAAAAGACAGACATCGACACTCTTATCAGCCATCTTTTCTACGTCAGCATACTTGAAATCCAGACCTACCGGCCAGAACACGATATCCGCAACTTCAGCTAGCTTCAGTATCTTCTCGTGTATAGCCAGAGTCGCAATCTCGCATCCACCACAACTGGACGCCCAATAAAGCGCTATCTTGAGTTTAGCCATGCTTTGCCTCCTTAGAACTCTGCTTCAAATTGCCTAATGAAGTTGGCCCAAGGTCTCTTATGGATTGAGTAAAACTATTAGTCACCTCGGCGAATCTTGCTCCTTCAGATGCCGAAACCCACTCCAACCGGACTCTCTCTTCCTCTATCCCAAATTGCTTCAACATCTTCTTCAGTAGCGGAATGCGGCGCATCGTCTTGTAATTTCCTTCAATGTAGTGGCAATCACCGGGATGGCAACCCAGGACTAACACGCCGTCAGCACCAATGCTGAGTGCCTTAATCACAAAGAGGGGGTTCACCCTGCCGCTACACATCACTCTGATTACCCTTATATTGGGAGAATACTGTATTCGGGAAGTGCCAGCCAGGTCAGCACCAGCATAAGAGCACCAGTTACAGCAAAAAGCTACTATTTTCGGCTCAAAGTTGTCCATCTATCCTCCTAACCAGTTACGTATGAAGGATTCGTTTCGCTCTTCTTCATGGAGTACTGACCAGGCAAGAGGGTAGTCTCCATACGTCGTTAGTTGCCAGTCCGATAACACGGCCTGTAATGATAGCACGACTGACCAGAAAAACCAATGGTTTGGCCGGGACTTTGCCACGCCTTTCATCTACTATCAGCTCCAATCATCTTCCAAGCTAGTCATTTCTTCAGCAAGGCATCGATATCGGTAGCTGCTCGGCGGCCTGCCCCCATGGCGCTAATAACCGTGGCTGCCCCAGTAGCCATATCTCCACCGCACCAGACCCTGTCCTTGCTTGTTCTCCCGGTGACCTCGTCAGTCAACACGGTGCCCCATTTAGTGAGTTCAAGTCCTTTGGTTGTGGAGGGAATTATCGGATTAGGCCTTGTGCCCAGAGCAGGGATGGCAGTATCTACCTCCATTATGAACTCAGAGCCTGGCTTTCGAACGGGCCGTGGCCGGCCACTTGCATCAGGCTCACCCAATGCCATCTCATATAACTCCACCGCCCTGACTCTACCCCGCTCATCACCGATAAATTTGCTGGGATTGGTCAGAAGCTTGAAGATGACGCCTTCCTCTTCGGCATTCTCTCTCTCTTCAAGTCTGGCCGGCATTTCCGTCTTGGAGCGCCGATACACAATGTACACTTCTTCTGCTCCAAATCTCAGTGCACATCGGGAGGCATCCATAGCTACATTTCCAGCGCCGAATACTGCCACCCGTCTCCCTACCTGTATGGGAGTATCATACTCAGGAAAGCGGTATGCTTTCATCAGGTTTGTCCGAGTAAGAAATTCATTGGCTGAATAGATGCCACTCAGGTTTTCCCCGGGGATATCTAGAAACATCGGCGCCCCTGCCCCGGGAGCCAGGAAGATGGCATCAAAGCCACTCTCCAGAAGCTCATCGACAGTAGCTATTTTGCCGATAACATGATTCAGCTTGATTTCTACCCCCAATGACTTCACATAACCGACCTCACCTTGGACGATTACTTTGGGCAACCTGAACTCGGGGATCCCATACATCAGAACCCCGCCAGCCACGTGCAGTGCCTCAAAAATGACTACGCTGTACCCAAGCTTTGCCAGATCAGCGGCCGAGGTTAGTGCCGCTGGCCCAGAGCCAACTACAGCCACTTTCCTACCACTTAAGCTAATTCTCTCCTTCTGCTGTTCCCTGACTTCCGGGTGAACTCTTTCCCAATCAGCCACATATCGTTCCAATCTGCCGATGGCAATGGGGCCGCCTTTTTTGGCCAGGTTACAGGTCATTTCGCATTGTGTTTCCTGAGGGCAGACACGACCGCAGATGCCAGGGAGGCTATTCCTGTTCTTGAGTATCCTCACTGCCTCGGGCATATCACCTGCCCCTATTGCCTTGATAAATTCAGGGATGTCAACATTGACCGGACAACCGTCCTTGCAGCCGGGTTTCTTACACATAATACAGCGGCTGACTTCCTCCAGAGCTTGCTCGTCGGCATATCCCAGAGCTACTTCGTCGAAATTCCTCTTCCTTTCATCCGGAGCCTGCTTTGGTATCGGTACTCGATTTAAATTCAGTTTCGATTTCTCAGCCATTTTTACACTACAGAGACTCGCCCGGGTAATTCGGATAATTCTGCAATCCGACGCAGGTTATCTAGTTGCCAGAGGTCAAATGCCTGCGCCTCCTCTTTCAGATAAGCTCGTTTCCGCTTAATGAGCAGTTCCCAATCCACCAGGTGGCCATCGAATTCCGGACCGTCAACGCAAGTGAATTTCGTTTCGCCGCCCACAGAGACTCGGCAGCAGCCGCACATACCTGTGCCGTCAACCATTATCGGGGTCAGCCCAACAATAGTCTTAACCTCAAACGGCTTCGTCGCCTGGGAGCATTCCATCATCGTAAACACACGCCCAAATACGAACACCCTATCAAGCTTATTCCCCGATTCCAGATATTCTTTGACGAACTGGCTCGCCTGCCTGTGTTTCCCTCGGCTGCCATCCCCCAAAACAACATGGGTTTCATCGCTCACCCTCTTTAATTTATCCTCCCAGAATAGATAGGTTGCATCCTTTGCCTCCATGACTGAAATTACCCTGTTGCCTCTTCCCTTCAGAGCCTTCGCCAGAGTTATCGTAGGGCCGACGCCAAAAGTGCTACAGACGCACATAGCGTTACCATAGGATTCGACCTCTGTAGGCCTGCCCAATGGTCCTACTACATCCATAATGCAGTCGCCTTCTTTAAGGGAGGAAAGTTTCATGGTGCTTCTTCCCATGATGAGGAAGAGAACTTCGAGTGTCCCTTCATTCTTATCCCAACCACTTAGCGACAAAGGAAACCTCTCCCCCACCTCGTCTACTCGCAATATGACAAACTGGCCTGGCTTAGCTTTTCGGGCAATCTCCGGAGCTTCCACTTTAAGATAAACTGTGTTGGGAACAAGTACCTCTCTTTTTAATATCTCATGCATATCTACCCCCCTGATAGCTGACAGCTTTCAACCATCAGCTATCAATAGCACTCGCCACAAGACTTGCCAAGTCCATCACTTCAATGTTTATGTCAGGGCCCTTTTCCTCACCTTTGTTATTCATGGCACATTTGAAGTGTATCTGACACTTGGGGCAGGTGGTCACCAGTATTTCTGCGCCGGTGGCTTTTGCTTCCAGCAATCGGTCGACCCTCATCTCGTGGGAATATATATCGCAGTTGGTGAAAGCACTTGTCCCGCAACAAAGAGAATATTCCCGGTTCTTCTCCATCTCGATCAGCTCGATCCCGGGAATCGCCTCCAGCACCTTCCTCGGGGAATCATAAATACCCAGGTGCCTTCCCAATCGGCATGGGTCTTGATAAGTTACCTTTCTCTTGATTTCCTTAAATTTCAATTCCTTCTTCTCTATCTTCTCGGCCACGAATTCGGAGATATGCTGCAACTCACAACCCAACTCAAATCCATGCTCAGGATAGTCAATCTTAAATGTGCGATAACCCTCAGGACATGTGAATATGATTTTCTTTATCCCGGCTTCTTTGATCAGCTTCGTATTGTGCTCGGCCAGTCTCTGGAAGGTCTCGACGTCACCAGTCCACAGTGCATCATGTCCGCAACATTTTTCGTCGGGAAGCAACACTGGCTTGACTCCCAAACGATTCAGTATCTTCAGATTTGCCCTTGTAATATCGAGAGCCTTCGTATCCAGGTATCCAAAAATGGGTTCAAAATAAGGGATACAGCCTACAAAGTATAAAATATCGCTGTGGTCAGATGTTTGGTATTCCTTTGTTAACCAGTCCAGTCTTTTTTGTTTGTAAGGCGACCTTGCCATTAGCCGTGTAACGGAGTGCAGGAAGCCGCCATGAGCCAGACAACCGCATTCCCCACTGACAAAGGCCAGTGACCTCAACTTTCTCATAAAATCGGGATAATCGACGTCGCTGGGACACCTTAGAGAACAAGCATAGCAACCAAGGCAGGAGAAAAGCTTCTTATCACGGGTACTCTCGTCTCCTAACCTTAACGCAGCGTTTTCAATCACAGTGCGCGGTGAATAGGATGGGTCATACTTAGTCACAGGACATATACTGGTGCATTTGCTACATTCCAGACAATAATAGGCCTTGGTATCTTGAAGAATATCCTCCAAAGTTAGAGCGGCTTTTTCCCAGCCAGTTTCTCCAGACTTTCGGAATGGCGAAGGACCCAGTTTTTTGAGCCCCTCAACCATATCTCTGATAGTCTGGGCAAATATTGGGCCCTCAGATGCAGCTATCCACTTGAGCCTAACCCTCTCGCTCTCTATGCCAAGCATGCTGGCCACCTTGCTGACCATGTGGAACTTCTCCTCCGCCTTTAAGTTCCCCGAAATATAGTGACAGTCTCCTAGATGACAGCCTGCGACCAGGATGCCATCAGCCCCACTCTCAAGCGCCAAAGAGATGTGTTCCGGAGCCACCATGCCACTACACATAACCCTTATGATTCTTACATTAGGAGGGTACTGGATACGGCTTGTGCCCGCTATATCTGCTGCGGCGTATGTACACCAGTTGCAGGCAAAAACAATAATGCGTGGCTCAAACTCAGTCATTTTTCTACTGTGGCTAATGCCTTAATCATGCTAGATATCTCATCACGAGTGAAATGCTTGATTGACATAGCTCCGCTGGGACAGGCAACAGCACAGGCACCACAGCCTTTGCACAGCGCTTCATTCACTGAAGATACCCTCTTCCCGTCTTTAACAATCACTTTGGGAGCCTGAAATTCGCAAATCTCCTCACATATCCCACAACCATGACATAGGGTCTCGTCTACGCAAGCGATGGCGGCTTCAGCGGCAACGCTACCTCTATCTATTAGCTCCAGTGCCGCGGCGGCGGCTGCTCTGCCGTGAGACACAGAATCAGGAATGTCTTTGGGAAATTGGCAACAGCCAGCGAGAAATACACCATCCATGGCCGAAACTTGAGGCTCGAGCTTGGCATGACGTTCCAGAAAGAAACCCGAATCCTTTTGAGTGATAGAGAATCTCCTGGCGATTTCCGTGGCATCAGCTCGAGGTATCATGGCGGGGCAGAGAATAACCATATCCACAGGGATGCGCACTAGCTTTCCTAGCAGGGTATCCTCGGCCACCACAACCAGTTTTCCTTTCTCCTCCTCGGTACTGGCTCTATCAGTCACCTCAGCTACTTTGCCTTTTATGAAAACAACACCTTCCTCACCAACACGCTTGTAGAATTCCTCATAAGCGTCTCCTGTGCAGCGCATGTCAATGTACATCTGATATACGTCGGCGTTTATTTTGTCTCTGAGATGATGGGCATGTTTCAGTGCGTACATACAGCAGATTTTGGAGCAATATTCACGATAGTTCTTATCGCGGCTGCCAACACAATGAATGATGGCCACACTCTGGGGTATTCTCCCGTCCTTAAGCTGGATTTTCCCGGAGGTCGGCCCACCAGCACAGGTCATCCTCTCAAATTCCAGAGCAGTTATGACGTTATCATATTTCCCGTAGCCATATTGCGGTATCTGACCCGGGTCGAAAACATCATAGCCCGTAGCCAGGATGATTGCCCCCACTTGTATTTCAACAATCTGGTCCGTCTGGCTAAAATCCATAGCCCCAGCCTCGCAGGCTTTGATACAGGCACCACACTTCTTCCCACCCGACTGGATATACACGCAGTGGTCTTTGTCCACTGTGGCAATATTGGGAATTGCTTGAGCAAAAGGAATGTAGACAGCCTTCCTTTGCCCTAAACCTGCTTCGAACTCGCTCGGCACTTTCCACGGACATTTCTGCTCACAAACTCCACAGCCTATGCATTTGCTTTCATCCACATATCTCGCCTTCTTCCTCACTTTTACCTTGAAATTGCCCACAGACCCCGATACTTCCTCTACTTCGCTATAAGCTAGAAGCTCGATATTAGGATGATGTCCCACCTCACTCATCTTCGGGGTCATGATACATTCCGAGCAATCAAGGGTGGGAAAAGTAGTATCCAGCTGAATCATATGCCCGCCAATTGACGGCTCCTTCTCTACTAAGTAAACCTTGCGCCCGCTGTTAGCTATCTTCAGCGATGCCTCTATCCCGGCGATTCCACCCCCCACAACCAGAGTGTTGGGATTGACTGGTATCTCCCTAATTTCCAGAGGTTCGTGATAGGCGACACGTTGCACAGCAGCCCGAACCAAGTCTTTGGCTTTCTCGGTAGCCTGCTTCTTATCTGCATGGACCCAAGAACAATGTTCCCTGATATTGACATGCTCATATAGATAAGGGTTCAAACCAGCAGCCCGGCAAGCTTTGCGGAAGGTATGTTCATGCATTCGTGGTGAACAAGAGGCAACGACGACCCGATTAAGCTTTAGTTCCCTGATATCGTTCTTGATGAGCTCCTGCCCGGGGTCTGAGCAAATATACCGATAGTCGCGGGAAATCACTACGTTAGGCAGAGTCGCAGCATACTTCGCTAACTCTTCCACATCAACCGTGCCAGCGATGTTCAACCCGCAGTGACAGATGTAAACTCCAATCCTTCTCTCATTCTCCATGAGCACAGTCACCTTCTAGCTACAGTCTTCCTCATAATCCGATATCATTCTCATAGAAATCTCTTTCTTTGGTAAGAGAGGATCAAGATAAGGCTAGGTTCGGCAGCCTTTCTCCCTTTCTCCGATGTCCTCCTGCCAGGGAAAGAGGCTTTCTAGTCTTGGCAATAGGTATTAATCGCAATAAATCCCTAGCTATACAAAGCTTCTACCTGAGCTAGAATTTGCTCATCAGTGAAGTGGTGCATAGAAATAGCTCCTGAGGGGCAGGCAGCACCACAGGTGCCACAACCCTTGCATACTGCTTCATTGATATGGGATACTCTCTTATCCTCTCTAGGCTGAAGCTCAATAGCCTGAAATGGGCACAAGACTTCACAAACCCCGCAACCTGAGCATTCATCTTCATTGACAAATGCATTTATGGCCTCAGCCTTGACAAAGCCCATCCTGAGGGGCCCTGCCGCCTTTGAAGCAGCGGCATAGGCCTGAGAAATTCCTTCGGTTACGTCGGTAGGCCAGCGCGCTGAGCCACAGACATAAATTCCGTCCATGGCAAACTCTACGGGGCGAAGTTTCAAGTGTGCTTCCAAGAGGAAACCGAACTCATCTAAAGAGACTTTGAGCATCTTGGAGATATTCTGGTTATCCTCCGCAGGGACAAGTGGAGTAGTCAAAACGAGTGTATCACAGGGAAGCTCTATCTCTCTTCTCCACAGTTCATGGTGCACCTTTATCTTCTCAACCTTTTCATTTCCGACGACTTCGGGAGGCTTTTCTAAGTTATATCTAATGAATCTAACCCCTAGCTCCATGGCTTTTCGATAGTAAGTCTCGAAGTCTACCCCATAAGTCATGAGGTCCCGGTGCAATATCCAGACCTTTGCCTTTGGATTTGACTCTCTAATAAGAAAGGCGTTTTTGATTGCCGTCATGCAGCAGATTCTGCTGCAATAAGTTCTCTCGGGAACCCGGGCTCCCACACAATTGATCATCACCACGTTCTGCCCCGCCGGTTCCCCTTTTTTCATCCGCTCCTCTAGCTCCAGTTGAGTGATTACATTTGCCATCTTCCCATAGCCATATTGACCCGTGGGTTTTAGTGGCTCGGCGCCTACAGCTACCACAATGGTACCCACAGTGAATTGATCCTCCTTGCCCTTCCCATCCAGAGTTACTTTGAAGTTACCTATGAAGCCGGTTACCTGCTTCACTTTGGACGAAAGATAAGTCTTAATCTTGTGATGGTTCTTAACCTGCTCAACAAGTGGCTTGATTAATTTCACCGCCTCCTTATTCGTGGGAAAGAGTTTATTAATACGGCGAAGAAGTCCACCGAGCTCCAGCTCCTTCTCCACTAAATGAACATCAAATCCCTGATTGGCTAAGTTTAAGGCTGCCTCCATTCCAACAACTCCTCCACCAATTATCAATGCCGCAGGGGCCACCTTCATTTCAATCTCTTCCAACGGCTGCAGCAACCTGGCTTTGGCCACTCCCATCCTTATCAGGTCTTTAGCTTTTTCCGTGGCCTTCTCCGGCTCACGCATATGCACCCAGGAGCATTGGTCTCTTATGTTGACAAACTCGAAAAGGTACTTGTTTAAGCCCGCTTCTTCACAAGCAGCTCGGAACAGCGGCTCATGGGTTCTAGGAGTACAGGAAGCTACGAGGACCCGATTCAAATTGTGTTCTTTTATCCCTTTCTTGATTGCTGAAATCCCTTCCTCGGAACAGGTGAATAGATTGCGTTCGGCATGCACTACATTTGGCAGCTGTTTAGCATATTCCACAACGTCCGGGACTTTGACATAGGCCCCGATATTTATGCCGCAATGACAAACAAAGACTCCGATACGAGGTTGAGAAATATTCTTGTCTTCCATGGCCCTTATTTGCCTCCTGTTATAGCTTCAGCAGCTCTGCCTGCCGCTCCCGAAGCCTGGGTTACAGAATCAGGAATATCCCGAGGACTATGTACATAACCACAGGCAAAAATGCCCGGCTTTGTAGTATCCAGCGGTTGTACCAATTTATCTAGAACCTTTACAAAGCCATCATCGTCTAATTCTATACCGAGTGTTTTCGCCAATTCTTTGGTGATTTGAGGAACCATGGCCTGAGCAAGAACCACCAGTTCCGCCTCAAAGCACTTTACTTGTCCGCTGATGGTTTCCTCATACCAAATAACAGGGTTGTCATTCTCAGGGTTAACTTCAATCCGGCCAGGACGCCCTCTGACATAAGTCACATTGTAGTCTTTATTAGCCCTGGCAATGTATTCCTGGAACCTTTTACCGACAGCCCTCATATCCATGTAGAAAACAGTGGATTTTGTCCCTGGATGATGCTCGAAAGCCAGCATCGCTTCTTTGGTGGCGTGCATGCAACAGACACTGGAGCAATAAGCCTTGTTCCTGAAATCGCGAGAGCCGACACATTGAATGAAAGCTATATTCTCCGGTATCCTGCCGTCCGAAGAACGCCTGAGCGCTCCCATAGTGGGCCCGGATGCAGCAGTCAACCTCTCAAACTCCATGGCAGTAATCACATTCTTTATTCTTCCATAGCCATATTCTGTCAGTGACGAAATATCGTACAAGCCAAGTCCTGAGGCGACGATTATCGCGCCCACATCAAGTGTGACGGTCTCGTCTTTCATCGTGTAGATTATCGCTTTGGGTTCACATCGCCGTTCACATTCATGGCATTCTATGCAGCCCTCTACTTGTCCAGCCAGACAGCGCGCAGCTTCCTCTGTGGCTTCCCCCAAGGAATATCCTGATGCCACTTCGCGGAAGTCCTTCACCCTCTCCTCAACAGTCTCTTCCCTCATCCCTACCTTATTTCTGGAAGGAAAGCGTTTCTTGAGGTCTTTTACCTCTTCCTCGGACAACTTCTCCGGTTCTTTCCCCGGTTCTTCACCCGCAAGAGGTTGCCCCGTCAAGTATTGGTGAATGGAGCGGGCTGCTTTCTTCCCCGCTGCAATAGCATCAATCACAAAAGCCGGCCCAGTCACCACATCGCCTCCGGCAAATACTCCTCCAATATTGGTCGCCCCGGTCCCATTGTCTATTTCTATCGTGCCTCTCTTGGAAACTGAGACTCCCAGCTCCTTAACAAAATCGGTCTCTGGAGCCTGTCCCAATGCCGCAATCACAGTATCCACGGCAATAGTGAATTCGGAACCCTTGACGGGGATTGGGCGGGGACGACCACTGGCGTCTGGTTCGCCAAGCTTCATTCGCACGCACTCCATCTTGGCAAGTTTCTTGTTCTCGGCAAAGAAACGAGTGGGAGTGGCAAGAAGTTCAATCTTTATTCCTTCGTGTTCTGCCGCTGTTACTTCTTCCTCGGAAGCTGGCATCTCAGTGCGCGAACGACGATAGACGATGGTTACCTCTTTTGCCCCCAGTCGCTTTGCTGTGCGGGCACAGTCGATAGCCGTGTTACCTCCGCCAACCACTGCTACTTTCTTTCCAACATTCACCTTTTCCCCAAGACTTGCAGCACGCAGAAATCCTATCCCCTCCATTACTCCGTGAATATTCTCACCCTCTACCCCGAGCTTCATACCACCGTGCGCTCCGATACCCAGGAAAACAGCATCGTAGTCTTTCTTCAGTTCTTCAAGGGTGACATCTTTGCCGACCCGGACACCTGTCTTTATGTCCACGCCAAGTTTCTGGATGTAGCCTATCTCTTGACGCAGAACTTCCTTGGGAAGGCGATATTCGGGTATCCCGACACGAAGCATACCGCCCGGTTCAGGAAGAGCTTCAAGGATAGTTACACTGTGTCCCTTCAGGGCAAGGTCATTAGCAGCGGCAAGACCTGCCGGACCTGCGCCCACAATCGCCACCTTTTTGCCTGTCTTGGCCACCACTGGGACTTCAAGCTCTTCGATATTCCACTGGTCTCCGGGAACCCTCTTAAGGTCGCGAATACACAGCGGCTCATCTATCTGCCCGCGATTACAGGCTTCCTGGCAAGGGGCATAGCATACGCGCCCAACACTGGCAGGAAAGGGATTTGTCTCCCTGATAAGCTTATAAGCTGCTTTGTACTCCCCTTCGGCAATGAGCTTGATGTACCCGGGCACATTGGTATGGACGGGACAAGCGTCCATACAGGCCGCTTTACAAGGGCGGTCTTCTCTCTTATCTATAACACATTTCTTAGGAACAGCCTGGGGAAAGTACAAATATATGGCCTTTCTCTTTCCAACCCCCTGGTCAAATTCGTTTGGTATGATGACGGGGCATCCTTCCACACAAAGGCCACATCCCGTACACTTGTCCCAATCAACAAAAGACGCCTTTCTCCTAACCTTGACCTTGAACTTCCCAATTCCTCCCGAGACTTTTTCTACTTCAGAATAAGTTAAGAGCTCTATATTGTGATGGGAATTAGCCTCAATCATCTTGGGGGCAAGGATACACATGGCACAATCATTAGTGGGGAAGGTCTTGTCCAGTTGTGCCATACGTCCCCCGATGCTGGGCGACTTTTCCACCAGATATACCTTAAAGCCCATATTGGCCAGATCAAGTGAAGCCTGAATCCCAGCTATGCCACCACCAACCACCAGCACCGATTTACGTCCGTTCTCACTGTTACTCATTTTCTGACAAGCCTACCTTCCTTACTCAATCGCATTTGCTACCAGATTTGCCAAATCCATTATCTCAATCTTCGAAGTTGATCGATGCTCCTTTCCTTTATCCGTCATGGCACATCTGAAATGCGTCTGGCATTTAGGACAAGCGGTTATGAGCAACTCAGCTCCTGTCTCGGTCGCCTCACATAACCTTTCGGCCCTTAACATGTTGGAATACGAGTCGCAATTAGTAAAAGCACTGGTGCCACAGCAAATGGATTCCAATCCGCTGTGTGCCATCTCAACCAGTTCAATGCCAGGAATCGATTTGAGCACCTTCCGCGGGGCTTCGTACACACCTAAATGCCTCCCTAACCGACAAGGGTCTTGATAGGTGACCTTTTTCTTGATTTCCTTAAACTTTACTCCGTTCTGCTCTATCTTCTCAGCCAAGAATTCGGAGATATGCTGTACTTCGCAACCCAAATCCACATAATTTGGGTAGTCCAGTTTGAATGTGCGATAACCTTCGGGGCAGGAAAAAACTATCTTCTTGACGCCAGCCTCCTTGATCTGGGCGGCATTGTATTCGGCCAGTTTCTTAAATGTCTCTATGTCGCCAGTCCAAAGTGCATCATGTCCACAGCATTTCTCGTTAGCGAGCAGCTTGGGCTCGATCCCCAGCACGTTCAAGGTCTTAAGGTTTGCCTTGGTTATGTCAAGAGCATTGAATTCGACGCCCTCAAAGATGGCCTCAAAATATGGGGCACATCCCACCCAGAGAAGTACATCGCTGTTTTCTGAAACACGATATTCCTTGGAAAGCCATTCCAGCCTATTTTGCTTAATAGCAGGGCTTGTCATTAGCCTCGCCAGAGATTGCAGCTGTCCGGAGTGAGCACAGACTCCGTGCTGCCCGTTGTTCTGAGCCAGGTTTCTGGCTTTTCGTACAAAGACAGGAAAGTCAATGTCGCTGGGACATTTCTGTTGGCAAGTATAACAAGTAAGGCAGGAAAAGAGCTCTTTATCCAACAGTAGCTCATCCCCAAAGCCCAGAAGTGCAGTCTCAATCATCTGCCGTGGAGAGAAGGACGGATCGTATCTGGCAACCGGACATACGCTCGTGCACTTGCCACATTCCAGGCAGTAGTAGGTCTTGGTTTCTTGAACAATATCCTCTAAGTTCACGCCAGAACCTCCATTTTTACTTTAAAAGGCGAAGGGCCTAACTTCTTGAGTTGCTCCACCATCTCCTTGATTATCCGGGCAAACACCACTCCTTCAGATGCAGCCACCATCTCACGCCGCAGGCGCTCGTCCTCCAGACCAAGCACATGAAGTACCTTTCTCAAATTGTCAACGGTAGCATCGCACTTCACCGGGCCATCGATATAGTGGCAATCAGTAAGATGACAACCGGCAACCAAAACCCCGTCCGCGCCACCCTCAAAGGCCTTCAATATGTATATGGGATTCACCATGCCACTGCACATCACTCTCAAGATCTTGACATTCGGCGGGTAATGAACGCGGCTCGTGCCAGCTAAATCGGCAGCGGCATAAGTGCACCAGTTGCAGCAAAAAGCAACGATTTGAGGTTCGAATTCAGCCATCAGGACACCTCCGTCAAAGCAGCAACTTGAGCCAATATCTCATCTTGGGTGAAGTGTTTGATCGATATCGCGCCTGTGGGGCAGACGACAGCACAGGCTCCACAACCTTTGCACAGAGTCTCATTTATGCTGGAAACCATAGTTCCGTTCTTGGCAGCGACTTTAGGAGCATGAAAAGTGCAGATTTCCTCGCAGCGCCCGCATCCGTGGCAAATAGCTTCGTCCACAATTGATACGGCAGCTTCAAGCGTCACCGTGCCCTTGCTTATCAACGACAGGGCTTTGGCTGCCGCTGCCTCAGCTTGCGCTACTGTATCCGGAATATCCCTGGGACCTTCACAACAGCCAGCGATAAAAATGCCTTCTGTTGGAGTAGCCACAGGGTCGAGCTTGACATGCCTCTCCAGGAAGAAGCCGTCTGCCCTACGATTAAGCGTAAATATCCTGGCGACATTGTCCGTATCCGAGCGCGCTTCCAGAGCAGAACACAATATAACCATATCCACGGGAACTCTCACCATCTTACCTAGAAGTGTGTCTTCACTGACGACAATCAGCTTGCCTTTTTCCTCATCTATCAAGGCTTCGTCCGTAATCTTGGCTACCTTGCCCCGTATGAAATTCACTCCTTCCTCCGAAAGGCGCTTATAGAATTCCTCATAGCCTTCTCCAAAGCAGCGCATGTCAATATAAAACTCATATACCTCAGCCTTGGCGATTTCTTTTATCAAATGAGCATATTTGAGCCCATACATGCAGCATACTCTGGAACAATACTCATGATAGTTCTGGTCGCGACTGCCTACACAGTGTACAATAGCTACACTTTCCGGCACCCGACCATCCTTCAACAGAATCCTGCCTTCAGTCGGTCCTGCGGCACAGGTTATTCTTTCAAAATGGAGTCCTGTTAGTACATTATCATATTTCCCATATCCGTACTGCGGTATCACGGAAGGGTCGAATTGATCATAGCCTGTTGCCACTATAATTACGCCCACTTCTAGCTCAACAATTTGATCGGTCTGATCGTAATCTATGGCATCGGCCTCACATGCTTCCTTACATTCACCACATCCGAAGCATCCCTCTACTGCCGAGGCCAGGCAGCGCTCTGCTTCCTGCTGAGCCTCCTCGAGGGAGTAAACTTGCTCGACCTCTCTGAAATCACTGACCCGCTTTTCCAGCTCGGGTTCGCTGCGTTCTACCCTTTTTCTAGAGCCAAAGCGCTTCTTGATCTCGGCAATTTCCTTTTCACTCAGCTTCTCGACTTTGCCTCCTTCTTCAGTGCTTAGCTCTTCTCCTCCGAGATACGCATCCATGGAGCGAGCCGCCCTCTTACCCGCGGCTATGGCAAGGATAACGTCAGATGGACCAGACACCACATCTCCTCCAGCAAATACACCATCAATATTGGTCTGCAAAGTAACGGGGTCAACATCGAGTGTACCCAGGTCAGTAAACGCTAAACCCTCAGGGAGCACGCTCTTATCCACGCTTTGCCCGATAGCCATAATCACATTGTCCGCATCTATTGTGAATTCCGAACCTTGGACGAGCCTGGGGCGTCGGCGTCCTCTAGCATCAGGCTCCCCCATCTCCATACGGGCACATTTTATTCCGGTGACTCGATTGTCTTTGGACAGCACTTCGATCGGTACCGCCAGGAACTGAATCTTGACCCCCTCTTGTTCCATCTGTTCAATTTCGCTGGGGATAGCCGGCATCTCGGCACGGGTACGACGGTAGACGACAGTTACTTCATCAACACCCAGGCGTCGGGCAACGCGAGCAGCATCAGCAGCAGCGTTGCCGCCCCCGATAACCGCTACTTTCCTTCCCAAGTTGACTTTGACCCCAGAATTGACTTGCCTCAGGAAATCAAGAACGTAGAGGACTCCAGGGCTATCCTCGCCAGGAATACCGATTTTCTGGCTGCTGCCAGCGCCATTGCCCAGAAAGATAGCTTTGTAACCTTGTTTGAAGATTTCATCGAGCTTCTGGATGGTGGTGTTCGTCTTGATTTCCACCCCCATATCCTGTATGTAGCTAATGTCGCTGCTCAGCACCTCCCTGGGCAATCGGTATTCAGGAATGCCATATCGCAGCAGGCCTCCCGCCTCAGGGGCAGATTCAAATATCGTAACGGGGTATCCCTGCCGGATTAGTTCATAGGCGCAGGCCAGGCCAGCCGGACCGGAACCCACGATAGCTACCTTTTCTTCTTTGGTTATTTCCACGGGCCGAGCCTTAACTCTGCCGGCAGTTCGCGCATAGTCGGCGGCGAAACGCTTCAGCTCTCTGATTGCTACGGAATCATCAAGCTGCCCTCGGTTACAGGCCTGCTGACAAGGAGCATAACAGACTCTGCCACAGATAGCAGGGAGGGGATTAGTTCTTCTTATGACCTCATAAGCTTCCTCGAATTTCCCCTCTTTAATTAAGGATATATAGCCCAGGGTATTCATATGAATTGGGCAAGCCGCTCTGCACGCCGCTTTACACGGTCTTTCCTCTCTCTTATCAATTGTGGCAATACGGGGAATGGCTTGAGCAAACGGAATATAAGCCATCCCTCTCTTGGCCAGGCCCATTTCAAATTCACTACCTGTCCTGCGGGGACACTTCTCTTCGCAGATCCCACACCCAACACACTTGCTCTCGTCCACATAACGTGCCTTCTTCCTTACCTTTACCTTGAAATTTCCTATAGAGCCGGAAACCTCTTCCACTTCGCTTAAAGATAAGAGCTCTATGAAGGGATGGTGTCCCACGTCAGACATCTTAGGGGTGAGAATACACTCGGAACAGTCCAGAGTAGGAAATGTTCTGTCAAGTTGTATCATATGGCCGCCAATGCTGGGCTCCCTCTCCACCATATACACCTTGTTCTGCCCGTTGGCAATGTCCAATGCCGCCTGCATCCCCGCGATACCGCCGCCAACAACCAATACATTGGGATTAAGCGGCGCCTCCTTAATCACAAGAGGCTCATGGTAATAGACTCTCTTTACGGCTGCTCTGATTAGGTCTTTTGCCTTATTGGTAGCCAGCTTCTTGTCATCGTGAACCCAGGAACAATGCTCTCTGATGTTGGCATGCTCGTATAGATAAGGATTCAGGCCCGCGTCCGCAACAGCCTTGCGGAATGTAGGCTCGTGCATCCTCGGGGAACAAGAAGCAACCACCACTCGATTTATCCCTAACTTCTTGATATCAGTCTTGATGAGGTCCTGTCCGGGGTCAGAACACATGTACCTGTAGTGCCGAGCGACTGCAACATTAGGTAGAGTCGCAGCATATTTAGCCGCCTCTTCCACATTCACTGTGCCAGCGATGTTTGACCCGCAGTGACAGATGTAAACGCCAATCCTTATCTCTTCCATCTCATGACTCCATTATCATATTGCTTCAGCAACAAGTTGAGCGATATCCTTAACCTGCACAGTCTCCACCTTGCCCATGGAAAGCACACTGTCCCTGTAGTTCAGGAAACAGTAGGGACAAGCTATAGCTATGATATCGGCGCCCTTCCCGGCAGCCTGTTCCACCCTTATGTCGGAGAACCTTTCCCCTTTCGGGGTATCCATCCAGATTCTGCCGCCGCCGCCGCCGCAGCAGAGCCCATTCTCGCGAGCGTCAGGAAATTCAATTAGTTCCAGGCCGGGAATACTTTGCAGGACTTTCCTGGGCTCATCGTAGATATTATTATGCCTCCCCAAATAGCAGGGGTCGGAATAGATTACCTTTTTGTTTATCTTCTTGGAGAGCTTCAATTTCCCTTCGTCGATAAGTGAAGCCAGGTATTGGGTGATATGAATCACTTCGAATTTGCCTCCAAGCTCGGGATACTCGCTCTTAAAGGTGTGGTAGCAGTGCGGTGAAGAAACTACCACAGTTTTGACACCATTACTGGTGAAGAGACTAATATTGTTCTGGGCCAGACTTTGGAACGTATCTTCGTGTCCGGCCTTCCTAATTGACTCGCCGCAGCACTTTGCGTCGGTGCCTATAAGGCCATAATCAACCCCAACCTTGTTGAAGATTGTGGCAACAGATCGAGCTACTGTCTTTACGTCGGGGTCGTATGAGGGGACACAGCACGGGAAATAGAGTACTTCGGTGCCCGAGGTGAATTCTTTTACCTTAGGATCCTTAACCCAGTCATTTCGCTTCTCTGGTGCTTCACCCAGTGGGTTACCTACGCCAGCAATGTTCTTGGCCGAGATTCTCAGGGCATCAGGTACAACGCCGATACCCAGGCCAGCCACGGCTCGGCGTATAGCTCTCATAACATCTATTATCTCTACGCCCCGGGGACAACGTTGAACACAAGCTCGACAAGTGACACAGGTCCAGACGTCCTCGCTCCCAAAATCAACTGCCCCCAGCTGAGCTTCATGCATGATGCGACGAACGAGAAAACTCCGGACCGTATTCCAGGGACAAATGCCGGTACAAAGACCGCATTGGTAACACAATTTGAGAGGTTCGCCGCCGGCCTCGAGTATTACATCTGTAGCTTCTTTATAGGGACTTAGCACTTCCATCTTAATACTTACCTCGACTCTCTAGAATTGGTTACGAAAAAGGGTGGCCGCACAGAATCATCGTAGCCACCCTGTTTTTTCCGTGATTTAGATTCAGCACGGCTGGGAAGTATAACAAACTCCGCCAGAAAAAGCAAGGCTGTGTACTCGTTCAGTACCTTAGTGACACCTCCTCCTTTCCTTTGTTTTGTTGGTGGAGCTTAAGAAATTCCTGTGGAGTAAGGTATCCCAGTGCCTGGTGAGGTCGTACAGTATTATATATTATT